>Ga0209292_1001430_pt1 | contig 29156 bp, 24 predicted proteins | sample GOMGulsemesocosm_2_FD_184634 | JGI IMG/M metagenome (GOLD analysis project Ga0209292, IMG submission 184634) | Methane-oxidizing microbial communities from mesocosms in the Gulf of Mexico - GOM9C Gulf of Mexico (SPAdes) (version 2) | ecosystem: Environmental > Aquatic > Marine > Cold seeps... | reverse complement strand
ACCGCTCTTGTGCATCCATGCACTTGCGGCATTAGTACATCCATGCACATCAAGCCCGTTACGAAAGTGACGGGCTTTTTGCTGCTTGTTATTTTAAAAGTATTATACGTGAATGGATAATCCAATTGGAGTAGGTCGCACCTAGCTACCATACTTTTGTGAGGCTAGAGCATCAACAGACGTCTGATATTGTGACTAATTGAACACATAAAGGTGATCAAAATACTGCTGTAGCTGTAGTACTGCAAATACAGCCCCAGCTTACTATTTGCTTAGTTACCTTTATTTGAGAAAGTGTTGGTATTCGGATAAATATCATAACAGAGGGATAATTGTAATCTTGTTTAATATGATGAAAAGTAATGTACTGGTTTAATGGTATTATTATTTATCTTTTAGTTAATCTGCCTACCCTAAGCCATATTAATTAACGAGGTAGGCAGTTATATTATATTAAAAGAACTGATTTTTATCGTGTGTAAGCACTATTATAGGTGCGTTAACGAAATTCCATTGTTGTAGGCAGCTTGGACTTTTTGTATTACAGGTTTGTGCCCTAGCGGCCTCCAGAATATGTTTATAACTAGCGACAAAAGTTACAGTGATCACTTCCATATTTTTATCAGCTTTTGTTTTTGATGTTAGAGGTTCTACAACTGTCTGTTTTGCAAAATACTCTTTCGTATTTTTAATTCCTTTTTTACCTAACATATCTTCGATTAAATCTACTTTTTTTTGAGCTCCAGGTACTTTTGATTTTACTGCACGCTTAAACCAGTTGATTGCCTTTTCTAAGTCTTGGGGCATGTAAATTCCGTACATAAATAGATAGCCAAGTTGATATTGAGCTCCCGGTTCACCAGCCTTAGCAGCTCGCATAAGATACCGTTTTCCTGCAGGTATATTGACTTCAGTCCCTTGGCCTCTCAAAAACATAACCCCTAAAGACAAGTCAGCTAACGAGGAGCCTTGTTGGGCATAGCGCCTAAAAAACCTAAATTCTGATTTGCAGTCCATCGAACAGAGTTTTTCAATTATTCCATTATTGCTAGCCTGTATTGGCGAGATAGTAAATATTGAAAAACTTAATAACCCAAGTAATATAATCATTTGTTTCATTTTGTTCTCTCAATTTAATCAATAATGTTAGCAATTACGTCCAACGTAAAATCTTGTTGGCATTTTACGGTCAGTGATCGATTCTTTAAATCCGCGATTATTTGCACTTTGGGTATTTTTAAATTGACAAGCTCCACCTTGCTTTATGGTAAATTTAAAATGTGATTTTTTACCAAAAACTCGGATACGTTCCGTTTTGTCAGGTATCACTTTGTCTAATTCAATTACTTTTACATTTTTTACTAATAAAGTAGAAACGTTAGAAACGATATTCCCATTCTCTTGATCTTGAAGCCATACCTTGATCGCTTTGTCATTTGATTCGCTCATAACTTGGTAAACGGAATTTGCATGGAGTTTTACTCTTAAAGAATGCATGCTTTCATTTACTTTTTGCTTTTCTTTTTGCGTTGTTTGTAGCCCACGCACATAGAAAGTGTGTGATCCCGCATTTACTTTGTTACCTTTAAAATATTTTCCGTCGATGCCGACTAATTGAAATAACTCTTCTGAATTCTTTGTACTTTGATGAGAAGATAATACGGTTGCTTCATCTGTTTTTTCAGTTGTACTCATACAGCCAGTTGTCAATAAGAAGATTAATACAATAAATAGTTGCTTGTTCATAGAATATCCTTTTTATGATTATGTGAAATAGTCTGTTAATTTACTAACAATAAATATACCTTCAACTCTAAGACTCTAGTTGCATTAAAAACGTCGCAAATTATTTTTTAATCATCATTATTACTCAAAATTGTTCTACAATTTTCTTATGTCATATCAAAACAATCTGGCTAAATCCCCCTTCAAATCTCTAATGTTAATATTTATTTTCAATGTAACGTGTGTATCAATGAGTAACTTGCTAAAATCTAGCCATTAGTAAATTACTTAGTGTTGTTATGGCAATTAATTGGTTCCCCGGGCATATGCATAAAGCCCAAAAAGAAATAAAAGAAATTCTCCCGCAAATAGATGTGGTGATAGAAGTTTGTGATGCTCGCCTTCCTCTAAGTAGTGAAAATCCAATGATCACTGAAATTAGAGGTGATCTACCCCTCATTAAAATACTCAATAAATCTGATCTTGCAGATCCTGTTAAAACAACTGTTTGGTTAGAATATCTAGAGTCTCAAAAAAATGTAAAAGCCATTGCTTTGACCACAGATAACCCTTCTGTTGCAAAAACATTGCCCAGTATTATTCGTAAATTAGTGCCAAGTAAAAATGAAACCGGAAAGCAAATTAATGTTGTGATTATGGGGATCCCTAACGTAGGAAAATCTACACTGCTAAACACTTTAGTTGGCAAAGCTAAGGCTAAAGTTGGCAATGAGCCCGCTGTAACCAAAGGACAACAACGAATCCGTTTAGATGAAGGTCTTTATTTATATGATACCCCGGGCATGTTATGGCCTAAAATAGTTAATGAAAACAGTGGTTATAGATTGGCGATAACAAGCGCTGTAAAAGATACGGCATTTGACCATGAAGACATTGCATGTTTTGCTGGTGAATATTTATTAGCACAGTACCCAGAACGTTTGAAAGATCGCTACCAACTCCAAGACATTCCCCAAACTGAAATAGAGCTGATTGAAGAAATTGGCAAACGGCGTGGTTGTGTAAAGTCTGGTGGTAGAATTGATTTTCATAAAGCTTCAGCTATCTTGATAAATGAAATACGTGACAAAACTCTTGGTGGAATTACTTTTGAAACACCTGATATGATAGAAAAAGAAACTATTCACTTCATCGAAGTTGAAGCTAAAAAAGTTGCCGCACGTGAAGCAAAGAAAACAGCTCGTGGCCGTGGTCGTAAAAACAAACGTTAAGGGAAATATAAATGTCTGAAACTTTTCAACTTCATGAATTATTACAGCGAGACACTATTGAATTACTAGAGTTACCCTTGTCAACAGTATTACTGATGAATGATAGTAATTACCCATGGTTTGTCTTAGTACCTAGAGTAGATAACATCCAAGATATTTATCAACTCGATTGGCAGCAGCAACAGCAATTTTTAAACGAATCAAGTTTGTTAAGTGAAATTGTAATGCAGTTATTCAATGGTACAAAAATGAATGTAGCGGCTTTAGGTAATATTTGTCCACAGCTTCATGTTCACCACATTGTACGTTTTTCCGATGATATTGCTTGGCCAAATCCTATCTGGGGAGCGGTTCCAATGAAAGCTTATACCGATAGTGAATTAAACTTATTAAAAGAAAAGTTACTTCCTGCGTTAGCTAAAATATTAACGCAGGAATAAAGCTTCACAGCAAATATTCACGTTTCACTTCAACATGCTTAAATCTGCATCTTGAAGTGATTATGAATGTAGCGTTTAGTTAGGCAACTTTCTCTTGATGGTTTTCTACTTTATCTAAAGACTGTTTAAGATCTTCAATTAGGTCACTAACGTGCTCTAAACCAACAGATATACGAATTAAACTATCGCTGATACCTGCTTCAGATCTTTCTTCTGGAGTATATGGTGAGTGAGTCATTGAAGCTGGATGCTGTATTAATGATTCTGCATCACCTAAACTAACCGCAATCGAAAACAAGTCCATACGATTAATAAACTCCTCACCACCTTTTAAATCAGCATTTAATTCAAAAGCGATCACACCACCAGCAGCTTTCATTTGTTTGCCGATAAATTTATAGCCGTCATGCGATTTTAAACCAGGATAATACACCTTAGCTATCATTGGGTGGCTTTCTAAATACTCAGCAATTACTTGAGCATTTGAACAATGGCGTTCCATACGTAATGGCAGTGTCTTTAAACCTCTCATTATTAACCATGCGTCATGAGGGCTCATCGTAGCGCCTATATCTTTAAGTGCCGTTAATTTAATATGACTGATCATTTCGGCATTGCTACATATAATGCCCGCAACAACATCACCGTGACCATTTAAGTATTTAGTCGCGCTGTGAATAACTATGTCAGCACCGAATTTACCTGGTTGTTGTAATACTGGGGTAAGAAAAGTATTGTCGACTACAGATATAATATTATGCTTTTTGGATATTGCTAAAATGCGTTCTAAATCTAAAACCACAAGATTTGGGTTGATCGGCGTTTCTAAGAATATGACTTTGGTGTTCGGCTTTATTTCTTTTTCGATATTTTCAGGAACACTCATATCAACAAATGATACTTCGATTCCGAATTTTGTCAGCATGTGACTGATTAGCGCATACGAACAACCGTATAATGCACTTGATGAAATAATATGGTCACCACACTGTAAATTAGCTAATAAAGCTCCAGAAACAGCAGCCATTCCTGTTGCTGTTGCTGCGGCATCATCCATTTCTTCCATCGCTGCAACACGCATCTCTAATTGTCTTACAGTAGGGTTTCCTAATCTGCCATAGATATATCCTTCGGCTTCACCGGCAAATCTATCAGCACCTTGTTTTGCATTATCAAAAATAAATGTAGATGTTTGATAGAGTGGAGTTGCTAACGAACCAAATTGTTCATCGTTAATTCGTCCTGAATGTATCGCTTGTGTTTCTACGTGTTTACTATGCTTCATGATATATCTTCACTTCTATTAGTTGTGTTGAAGTAAATTAATGATGTCATTTTTTATTATTTGTATGTGCATCATTAACCTCCTTCATGAAATTAGGTTGTATAAGTAATAGCAAAGATAAAGCCAATATTATAAATAGTAATGTTATTAGTGTGTTAGGTGTTTATTGATTTAAGGGGGGGATATTTTGTCATTTTATTATTACAAAATGTAGGCGTTTGTATTATTTTTGTAATATAATTGAGACAATGTAATTATTTTATTACTTAAAATATCTGACAAAATAAACGAAAAGAGGATACATCTTGAGAGTTGAAATAAAAGTTAAAGATCGTATTGGCATAAGCCAAGAGATTTTGGCTGTTTTCGCAAATAAGCGTTGGAATGTTGCTTCACTTGAAGTTGTCAGTCACTTTATTTATGTGCACTTTATTTCAGAGAATATTTCATTAACTGAAATAAAAAATTCACTCTCTAATCGTAATGACATCGTGCATTGTACATCTGTAGATTTGCTACCAACTCAAAGAAGAGAAGCACATCTACAAACATTGTTAGATAAAATTCCAGACCCAATAATTGATATTGACCAACGTGGTATTATTCTTACCATTAATACTGCTGCTCGCTGTTTACTTACAGGCTTAGATATTAGTATAGAGGGGCAGCACATTGACAATTATATCGATCAATCTTTTCATCATATGCTCAACTCTCCGAGTAATAATTTTTCACTATCGTTTCTTGAAAATTCTTATTTAGCTGATATAACCCCTATAATCTCTGAGCATAGCTCATCTGGCGTTATTCTGACTTTGCGCTCAATGAACCGTGTTGGCCAGCAAATCGCGTTAATGCAAGATAGGGAGCAGGCTGAATTTGACAATATAATTGGTGAAGCCCCAGCTATTCGCTTATTAAAATCGCAAACACTACGTTTTGCTGAATTAGAGCTACCCGTACTCATTAGCGGTGAAACGGGCACTGGTAAAGAGCTACTTGCTCGGGCGTTACATAATGCCAGTCGTCGTGCTAAAGCACCATTTTTAGCGCTAAATTGTGCTGCTCTACCAGAAAATTTACTTGAAAGTGAATTGTTTGGTTATGCAGCGGGAGCTTTCACTGGTGCGCAAAAGAGCGGTAAACCAGGCTTATTTGAATTAGCAGAAACGGGGACTCTCTTTCTAGATGAAATTGCTGAAATGTCCGTGTATTTACAAGCTAAGTTATTGAGATTTTTACAAGATTATAAGTATCGCCGTTTAGGTGGCACTAAAGAATTAACAGCCAATGTAAGAATTATCAGTGCCAGCCATCAAAACTTACCCCAACAAATTGAACAGCAGGTTTTTCGGGAAGATTTATTTTATCGCTTGAATGTTTTGAATTTATCGATACCACCGCTGAGAGAAAGATCGAATGATATCATTTTATTGGCTACACATTTCATTGAAATGGCAGCACTACAGATTGCGATGGCAATACCTTCGTTAACCGAATCAGCTTTATTAGCACTGAAGACGTACCAATGGCCTGGAAATGTTCGTCAATTACAAAATACTTTATTTAGAGCGGTTGCACTGAATGAAACCGGAGTTATTGAAAGATCGGATATTGATAGTGCTTTATCACAATTCTCTATAGCTAAAGCGACGACAAAAAGTGAGAATCAGGACCAAGTTGATGAAGAAATAAATGACATAAACGTTTGTCAATTTCCGGATTGGAGTAGCGCTCAAGATAAATTTGAAAGTGACTTGCTTAAAGCGTTATACCCACTTTTTCCAACAACGAGAAAACTGGCAGAGCGCTTACAAGTTTCACACAATAAAATAGCAATGAAACTTCGTAAATATGGCTTAAGTTAGCCAGTGAACTTGCTAATACTAACCGCCAATAAACTTTACCTTAAAGCCATTGCTTTCTAATACTTGTTTTATTTGCTCTCTTTTATCCCCTTGCACTTCTATGACTTCTCCAACAACACTACCACCAGTTCCACAGGTTTTTTTGAGTTTTTTTGCGAGCTCTTTAAGTGCTTTTGCATCTATTCCTAAACCACTAATAGTAATAACACCTTTGCCTTTTCGACCTTTCGTTTCTCGACGTACGTTTGCAAAACCATCACTAGGGGTAATATTCTGGTTAGGCTTATCTTGTTTAATTCGGCCGCTACGGGTTGAATAAACTAATGAATCATCTGTAGATTGCTTTGTATCGGACTCATTATCGTCAACGGCGTCTCGACCAAATGCACTGGCTAGGTCACTGAGACTGGAAAGTTTATTTTTCATGATGTGTTACCAAAGTTTACATTGACCCAATTATTAAATTTGAAATAAAAATAAAGCCACTATTAAAGTGGCTTTATTATACCTAAAATGTGCTTGAAAATAAGTCTGAAAACGTTATGGTTTACAGTTTACCTTCAAGTTCAGGTAATACATCAAATAAATCACCAACAATACCGTAATCTGCCACTTGGAAAATAGGGGCTTCAGCATCTTTGTTGATAGCAACAATTATTTTTGAATCTTTCATACCGGCCAAATGTTGAATAGCACCACTTATACCTACAGCGATATAAAGATCAGGTGCTACTATTTTACCTGTTTGTCCTACTTGCATATCGTTTGGAACAAAACCAGCATCAACAGCAGCGCGCGAAGCACCAACAGCTGCACCTAGTTTGTCAGCAATACCTTCAAGTAACTTGAAGTTGTCACCATTTTGCATGCCACGACCGCCAGAAATAACTACACTAGCTGCGCCTAGGTCAGGACGTTCAGATACAGATAATTCATCTTTTACATGAGTCGATATACCTGCGTCAGTTGCTGAGTCTAGTGCTACAATTTCTGCACTACCATCAGTAGCTACTGCATCAAACCCAGTAGAGCGAACGGTAATCACTTTCTTACCATCTAAGCTTTGTACCGTTGCAATAGCGTTACCCGCATAAATAGGGCGAACAAAAGTGTCAGCAGACTCTACTGCGATAATATCTGAAATTTGTGCAACATCTAATAAAGCAGCAACGCGAGGCATAAAGTTTTTACCTGTTGTTAACGCTGTTGCTAAAATATGTTCGTAATCACCAGCAAGTTCAGTAACCAATAAACTAATGTTTTCAGCTAATTGATGTTCGTATGCAGCATTATCAGCAACTATTACTTTAGTTACGCCATTAATTTTTGCCGCTTCTTGTGCAACACTTTGACAATCACTACCTGCAACCAATACATGAATGTCGCCACCAATAGCTTGAGCAGCTGCTACTGTTTTCAGTGTGTCAGCTTTTAATGTGCTGTTATCGTGTTCAGCAAATACTAAAATACTCATGAGATCACCTTCGCTTCATTCTTCAGTTTTTCAATTAACGTATCAACACTATCAACTATAATACCTGCTTGACGCGTCGCAGGTGGCGTTACCTTTAATAACGTTGAACGTGGACTTAGATCAATACCGAAATCAGCGGCAGGCATAACAACTAATGGTTTACGTTTTGCTTTCATTATATTAGGTAATTTTGCATAACGTGGTTCGTTCAATCGTAAATCAGTTGTAACAATTGCTGGTAAGTTAAGTGATACAGTTTGTAGGCCGCTATCAACTTCACGGGTTACATTGACTTTATCGCCTTCAACTTTTACTTCAGAAGCAAAAGTGCCTTGTGGCATACCTGTTAAGGCTGCAAGCATTTGACCTGTTTGGTTATTATCGCTATCGATAGATTGCTTACCTAAAATTACTAATTGTGGCTCTTCTTCTTCAACAATTTTTTTCAGTAATTTTGCAATATTCAAAGCATCTAAGTTTTCATCAGTTTCAATTTGAATTGCGCGATCTGCACCTAATGCTAAAGCAGTTCTTAGTTGCTCTTGGCAAGACTTATCGCCAATTGATACAGTAATAACTTCAGTCGCTGTACCAGCTTCTTTTAAACGAACTGCTTCTTCGACAGCTATTTCACAAAAAGGGTTAATTGCCATTTTTACATTAGCAAGATCAACATTTGAATTGTCTGCTTTTACGCGAACTTTGACGTTATAGTCAATAACACGTTTGATAGGTACTAATACTTTCATCGTTGCCTCTGATTGCGTTTGTTGTGTTTATATTTATAGTGTAAAGCTAACGTTCTTGTTACTAAACTAACATTAGCAAGTATTTCTAATTATTGCTCGACAGACTAATACTAGTGTACGTGAACGTCAACGTAATATAGTACTTGTCTCTGATAAATTGAGCTTAAATAGCTTTTGTCACATTATCTTTAAATAGAAGATAGTATTTATCGACAAAATATCTATAATGAGTGATATTATCAAACAGGTGTTTGAAAATCAAACGAGTGTTTGATTTTATTTAAATGAATATTTTTTGGGGGAGTTTATGGAACGCGAATCGATGGATTTTGACGTTGTTATTGTTGGTGCTGGCCCGTCTGGTTTAGCAACAGCTTGTCGTTTGATGCAGTTAGCAAAAGAAAAAGATCAAGAGCTTATGGTCTGCGTCGTTGAAAAAGGCTCTGAAGTTGGCGCTCATATTTTGTCGGGCGCAGTTTTTGAACCAAGAGCGTTAAATGAATTATTCTCTGATTGGCAGGAAAAAGGCGCACCATTAAATACAAAAGTCACTGGCGATGATATCTATTTGCTTAATAGTGACAGTAACGGCATTAAATTACCTAACTTCTCTGTACCTAAAACTATGCATAATGATGGTAACTACATTGTTAGTATGGGTAATGTTTGTCGCTGGTTAGCCGAGCAAGCTGAAGAGATGGGAGTCGAAATTTTCCCTGGTTTTCCTGCACATGACGTTATTTATAATGACAATGGTAGTGTGGCGGGAGTAATTACTGGTGACATGGGGTTAGATGTTGACGGTAATGAAAAAGACTCATTCGAACCCGGTATGGAGCTACGTGCAAAATACACGGTTTTTGCTGAAGGTTGTCGTGGCCATTTAGGTAAAGAGTTAATCGCTAAATTTAACTTAGACGCAGATAAGTCTCCACAACACTATGGTTTAGGTTTTAAAGAAATTTGGGATATAGACCCTGCCAAGCATCAAGAAGGCCTCGTTGTTCATACTGCGGGTTGGCCACTAGATAAAGGCACGACGGGCGGTGGTTATTTATATCATGCAGAAAACAACCAAGTGTTTGTTGGTTTGATTGTAGACTTAAATTATAGCAACCCACATTTAAGCCCGTTTGACGAATTCCAACGTTATAAGCATCATCCAAAAATTAGCCAATATCTTGAAGGGGGCAAACGTGTCTCTTATGGAGCTCGTGCTATGGCAAAAGGTGGTTTTAACTCATTGCCTAAAATGACGATGCCTGGCGGTATTATGGTTGGTTGTGATGCTGGTACGATTAACTTTGCAAAAATTAAAGGCAATCATACAGCCATGAAGTCAGGCATGTTGGCGGCTGAAAGTATCTTTCAAGCGGTTGCCTCTGGTGACGAAGGTGGTAAAGACCTTACTGATTATACAGAAAGCTTTAAAGCGTCGTGGTTGTATGAAGAATTGTATAGCACACGTAACTTTGGCCCAGCGATGCATAAATTCGGAACTACCTTGGGTGGGGCTTACAACACCTTGGATCAAAACTTCTTTAATGGCAAATTACCGTTTAACTTTAAAGATGACACGCTTGATCATGAACAACTTAGATTAGCGTCAGAGGTTGCGGTTATTAATTATCCAAAACCTGATAATAAATTAAGTTTTGATAAGCTAACCTCAGTGTTTTTATCTAATACTAACCATGAGGAAGAACAACCTTGCCACTTGAAACTTGCTAATGCGGCAATACCGATAAGCGTTAATTTAGCTAAATACGCAGAGCCAGCGCAACGTTATTGTCCGGCAGGTGTTTATGAAGTTGAAGCGACAGAGCAGGGTGATATGCTCGTGATTAATGCGCAAAATTGTATTCATTGTAAAACTTGTGATATTAAAGATCCGAGCCAGAACATTACATGGGTAACACCTGAAGGCACTGGTGGACCGAATTACCCTAATATGTAAGCAATACCAAAGAATGTGATATTTCTTTACATGCCCTTATAGCTATTACCGACTAGCTAGAAATAAAAAAACCTGCGAGAGCAGGTTTTTTTATCTTTAGAATATTATTTAACTTATCAGTTAAAGATAGATTGAATTATTTTGTTCGGATCAAATCAAACTCATTCAGCTGACGAATACTCTCTTGTAATTTACTTTCTAATTGATCTAAATTTTTTAAGTTTTTACAAAACTGTGCGGCTTTTAATTCGATTTCTTGAGCTCTAGGTTCAATTTCAAGATGTAAGTCTTTTTCCATACCTTTGATGCGTTGATCAAATGTCTCTACTCGCTGCTCGCTGCTACTTTCTTCATTTGTTGTCATGGCTTCACCAACAGCCATTAAAATAGTACCAATTGACTCCGTTACAATCGTTTCTATTTCTTGCTCAAAGGCGCCAGCAAAGATTTCATCAAAATCATCGAAATCTTGTGAAGCAATATAATAATTAGTATCGCTGTGGTTAAAACGCTCTCGTAAACGATACTGCATTTCATCAAAACGTTCTTGAATTTTCTGATGTGAAGCGCTATTTTCGCCAGTTAGCCCCGCAATAACTTTATTTACTGCTTTTAAACCTATATCAACTCCTTCAATTGCTATGGCCACTATTTCAGGGATTTGTTTTCTTATGCCTTGGCTATATTGAGTTAATAATTGTATTTGTTGTTCATTCAGTTGGATCTCTCTTCCATGAATAAATAACTGTTGGTCATTATTAATTTGCACGTAAGTTTGGCTTTTTTGCAAAATACGTACATGGGAGGGGTTAATCACGACGCCGTAATTAAAATTAATATCGCATTGCTGCGCTGATGCACTACTAGCAACTAACCCTGCAGCAACTATTGCAATAGTAAATATGTTCATCGTTTTTCCAAAATAATATTAAAGCTACTGATTAAGTATTAACGATAGGATCAAAATGAATTTTTCTTTCTCTATAGCTCATTTTAGTCGGCCCATATTCTCGACGAGTTCTGTCTTTAAACTCACCGACATTAAGTTGCACACCATGGTATATTTTTTCTGTGGCTTCAATAAATACACTACTCATGTAAGTTTGAATTTCGGCTTCGAAAGCTTCTTTTTCATTTAAAATTTCACCCAATCTATTGACATGAAACTTATATGTTGAAATTAGTTTACTTAGCATTTCAGGGTTAACTTTATCCGAAGGGAGTTTTTTCAATTTATTAACCGCAAATTTTAATTCTGTGGTTTTTTCAGAATCAATTTTTAATCTTTCTTCAATATCTTCTAAGTGTTCTTTCATGATATCAACTTTTTTAGATAAGTTGATAATTGTTGTGCTTCCAGCTGTTGCACCCACTATACCAGCATGAACTGATCTACCGGCTTGAATATAGCCCGCAATAAGTTTTCCATTGGCCTTTTCTTCGTTGCCTAACCAGAGAACTTCTTCAACATCAATAATGCTGTGCATCATTTGTTTTTCAATACGTAATGTATGGCATAGAATTTCAGCATATTGGCAATATTTAGCAAAAACACTTCCTTTCGCCCTAATATTCACACTCATTTGAATATCATCAACCGGCAATTCTTCAATATCTTGCTTGCGTCCAATAATGCCGCTGCCAATAGTGATATCACCACCTGCATCTAATGTTGCAGATTCTACAAAACCACCAATAGTAATGTCACCTGTTGCGGTTACTTTCATACCTTCACAGACATCGCCATCGATAATCACACTACCGATAAACTTGATATGTCCGGTACTAATATCAACATTTTTAATACGATAAACAGGATCTACTTCCATACCGTTATCTATAAATCGAGGTAACCCGACAAGCGTCGAAACTAATACTTTATCATTTTCTTTACTTATTGCGGTGCCTTCGCCAGCTTGTAAATCAACATCTTCACCAGCAATTGGGTCTAAGGGGGTACCAGTTACCGTAAAGCCTTTTGTTCCTTCAGTTAGCGGGACTTTTTTAGCGAGAGGATCACCTACTTTTACGCAAATAATATCACCTAAGTCGCGCATGTCGACACTGCCATCGTCGCGTTCTTTCGGACGTAATATTCTATCTTGAGCGCTTTGAACCAATAGCTTTATTTTAGAGTTTTTGCCATTAACCGCATCTCTGCCTTGTGCAATTTCTCCTTTTACTATTGTTCCTGCGGGTTCTTTAGCTGCTTTATGGGCAAGTTTTAATAATTGTTCTTTAGTAAAACCTTTAGACACACCAGATTCTTGGGCCGTCGTGAGAATGGCTTTGGCTGATAAATTTTTTCCACCAAGAGCTGTTGAAATCTCAGCTGTTGCGGACATTTCATCATTCTCGATAGATATAGTGATACTTGCATCACGGCGCTCAAGAATTTGGTAGCAAATTTCTCGACCAGATTTATTTGCTTGAAGTGGCTTTAAAACGCTATTGAGCTCTGCTAATGCATTTTTTATATTGCCACTTTCGACATACAAATTTTTAAATTCTGAATTTGCAATTAATTCTTGGATTGTTGCTTCTGTTATTTGAGAAGCATCTTTTACTGGCTGTAAAACAAGATCAATATTATTTTTTTTATTTGAAACTAAACTTGCTTTTGTCACTAGACATTTACTCCAATATTACAACTTAAAAATAAAAAATTAATTGTAGTTTTCTTGGTGAATTTTGATAAATGCCCCAGTGCCTACTTTTGAGTAATCAATTTTATATTCTTTATTATCTAGTGCCTGTACAAAAATCAACGTTTTTGATTCACCAAATACATCGCTAGCACTTACATCAACAACATCTTGATATGCTTTCTTAGCATCTGCTTTTTTACGTGGCACTTCACCCTTGTAAACACCAATACCGCGGTTGCTAATAATAACAACAGGATGGCTTCCATTTAAAATCAGTAAATCAAATTTTCTCATTTTATGGATTATGGTATTACGACCACTGGTGATGAAATTTTTCTCTATCAAAATATGCTCCTATTTTTACTAAAATTTTTGGAGATATTAATTATAGCTATAACTAATATCTGATCTCATGCCATTATTCTAGTTTATTCTATCTATAAATATATAAAGTTTTGATTTATGGTGCAATAAAAATGGCATTTCTTTTGATTTTGCTTAAGTTAACAACAGTTGTTAACACATTTGTAACATCGTGTTGTTAATTTTGAAAGTAAAATGGTCTTTTCGTACTTTTTATTAGCAAACGCCTTATTAGATCAAGTGATCTTGCCGCAACGGTACGTTGAAAATACTCTCGACTCGCCTTGATACAAAAATATTGGCTATGCATGTTATCTTTTGTTCCCCAAGCAACCCATACCGAGCCGACAGGCTTTTCTTCGCTGCCACCATTTGGGCCCGCAATACCTGAAACTGCTATTACTAAATCAGCATTTGCTACGGCTAATGCGCCTTCTGCCATAGCAATTACTGTTTCTTCACTCACGGCGCCGTATTGCTCTAAGGTGCTATCTTCAACATTGAGTAATTTGTTCTTCATGTTATTTGAATAAGTAACAAACCCTGCTTCGAATGAAGTTGATGACCCTGATATTTTTGTTAATTCACTAGCTATTAAGCCTCCGGTACAAGATTCTGCTGTGGTTATTTTAAGATTTTTTTGTTGACATAATTGCAATACTATTTCAGCTAACGATCGTGGGTTTTCTTTGATTTTTTCAATAATATGATCATTTAATAATGTTCGTAATTGTTCAATAAGTTTACGTTTTATCGGTAAATGTTCATGCTTTTCAATCGTCAGTTTTAGTTCTATTAAAGGAGATGATGCTCTAAAACCAACTTCAACTTCTTCTGGCCATTGAGGGAATTCTTTTATTAACATTGTTTGCAGTGTTGACTCTCCGATACCAAAAAGTTGCAAACGAGTAATATCCATTTCAGCGGTAAAATTTGATTGTGATTTGAGTAATGGAATAATTTGTTCATTAAGCATTATCTTCAATTCACTTGGCACGCCAGGGGTACAATAAACTTGGCAGTTATTGAGTGTTAATAGAAAACCAACCGCACTGCCGACTCTGTTGGCAATAATATCGCAATCTTTTGGCAATATGGCTTGTTTTAAATTCGCTTGGCTTAAATGAGCATTGCGTTGTTCGCACCAATTTTCTAAATGTGCTAATGCCGCCGGGTGCTGCTCTAAGGGCAGATTACTCGCTAAAGCTAATGCTTGTGCCGTTAAATCATCCGTTGTTGGACCAAGGCCACCATTGATAATCAATATATCTGCGTTTTTTGTTAACGTATTTATTTCTTTGGAAAGTAAATTTAGATCGTCAGCTAATGTCACTTTACGGGTAACTTTAATGCCAATCTCTTTGCATTGTTGGGCAATCATTGCTGAATTACTATCAACAATATCTCCAGTCATTAATTCATTGCCAGTAAGCAGTAAGTGCACTTTAGCGATGGTCATTTATAAAGCCTGTGAGTAGAAAAAATATGACAGCTAGATTACTGTAAAAGTTAAGTTTTTGTTAGTGATTAAATGTAAGAAAAATAAATATATTAAAATATAAAAATAAATTTAAACCTTTTTAATTCCCTTAGACACTTAACCATTATTCAAACTAAAAATAATTAATAAAACACTAGGAAAGCTCATGAAATATTCAATAAAAAAACAAATCGTTTTAGCAATGGCATTATCGGTATCTTCAATCACAGCGGTATACGCTGATGTAGAAGAAACTATTGAAAAGTCATTTGATGTGAGTGAACAAGCAACCTTACGTTTAGCTAATGTAAATGGCGCTGTTGAAATCCAAGGTTGGAATAAAAATGAAATTAAAGTCATTGCTATTATCTCTGCAGAAACCCAAGAGGGTATTGATCGTATTAACGTAGATATTAGCGAAAACTCGAATGGTGTTCGTGTAGAAACTGAACATGAAAAACAATCATCTTGGGGGCGTAATAGCCATTCAGGAAAAGTTGACTATACCGTAATGGTTCCATTTGATGCCTCTTTAAGCGATATTGAATTAGTGAATGGGTCGTTAGTTATTGACAAGGTGCAGGGTGAAATCAAAGCAGATACGGTAAATGGTTCTATTAATGTTAAAGGTATAGCCGATGATATTGAATTGAACTCCGTTAATGGCAGTATTAAAGCAACTTACCAGCAAATTGATAAAAATATTGACGATATAGAGCTAACTACAGTGAATGGCAGTATTAAACTTTTTGTACCAGAAGACCTTAATGCAACAATTGATGCTGAAACCATGCATGGCAGTATTAAAACAGCGTTTGGTCTTTCAAGTGAGAAAAAAATGTTTAGTGGTCGAAGCTTGTCAGGAAGCGTAGGTAGCGGCGATATTCGTATAAATTTAGAAAGTGTTAACGGTAGTATCAAGGTGATGAAGAATTAATCTTTACGTTACGATAGAAAAATATCTAGACTTTTAGCCACAACATCTCATGTTGTGGTTTTTTTTATTTGGTTGTTGGTAAAAATAATGCACAATAGCGAATACATCTGAAAACGTGATTAAGGCGTACTTTTAAGTGAGTGAACAATTTAACCGAGCGTTATTAGCGGGGCGCTGGTATCGTATGAAAGTCAATGATGACGGTCAGCAGCTTGTTGAGTATGCAGAACTTTGCCTTGATGGCAGTTTTGAGTTTTCATTCGTTGAGCAAAATGCTCAAGGAGAAATTTCTAGTCAAAATATTGAACTAGGTGATTGGGGATTAGTCGGTGACATTCACTTTACTATTACTCAAGAAGAAGTTGACGGTGGTGAACATTACCGAGCCGATTTGAACGATGAAAATAATTATCATGCTTACAAAGTGTTAGCACTCGACAACCTTATCTTTAAATACCAACATATTGTTAGCAAAGAAGTGTTTATCCTTCGACGAGTTGTTGATAAAATCGGTCATTGTTAGCAAGTTATTCGCATAAAAGATGCAATAGAAACATAAATAAGACTATTTCCCCTTACTTGAACAGTATTTGAGACAAAATGAAAAATATAAAAGCCGCAAGTTTAATTACCGCGATAAAAACTCCTTTCAACGCACAGGGTGAAATTGATCTTGTTACCTATGATAAGCTTGTTGCACAGCAGATAGCTGCTGGCGTTGATGGCATTGTTGTTGGTGGAACAACCGGAGAAGGGCACTTATTAAGTTGGGAAGAACACTTAATGTTAATCGCTCATACCGTTCATCAGTACAGCGGTAAACTTATTATTATTGGCAACACTGGCAGTAATAATACCCGTGAAGCGATTAAAGCGACAAAAAATGGTTTTGCAATGGGGATGGATGCAACGTTACAAATTAATCCTTATTACGGTCGAACATCAAAAGCTGGTGTGGCAGCACATTTCAAAAAAGTACTCGATATTGGCCCTGCATTTATTTATAACGTACCAGGGCGAACAGGTCAGGATCTAACTCCTGATGTGATTGAGCCGTTATCAAAACATAAAAACTTTATTGGCGTAAAAGAATGTGCCGGTAATGAGCGCATTGCTTATTATGAGAAACAAGGAATTGCTTGTTGGTCGGGTAACGATGATGAAAGCTACGATGGTCGTCATCAGTTTGGCTCTCATGGCGTAATTTCAGTCACATCGAATGTTGTTCCAAGCTTAATGAGAACCTTAATGGATACTCAAAATAACGAACTAAATGAGCGTTTACAAAACCTAATGAAGTGGTTGTTTTGTGAACCCAACCCAATTGCGGTTAATACAGCGTTGATGATGACAAACGCGGTAGATACTAACTTTAGATTGCCCTATATAGCTTTAACTTTAGAGCAACGTCAGCAGGGCTTAGCGCTTTTAGATAAATTCGAAACGACTGAACTTATCGGTGATAAATTAGCAGTATTAAGCGATAGTGATTTTAATTACTGTGCGTAAATAATTTTTATCCCAGAACATTTAATGAGGGCATTAGATGTTCTGGAAGTTTAAATGACCTTTGTTCTGCCGTTAGTGGGCAAGTAAAACTTAAAGCCACAGCACAAAGCTGTAGATTAATTTTACTTTCATCACGACTTTTATTTTCTTCATTACATGCTTCTTTTACTTTTCCGTGCAATCTATCGCCAACAACGGGCATACCAATACTTGCGGCATGGCTCCTTATTTGATGCTTTCTGCCTGTATCAATTTTTACTTGTACTAAAGACGCATTATGTTTCGCGTCATAATCAATATGAGTAAAATGGCTACTGGCATTTTTACCATCAACATCACTTGTTAACGTGTCCGGTTGCGGGCGAATGCGGTGATCTCCATGAATAATAATATGATAAATCTTTTCTAAATCATGTTTTTCGAACATCGTACTTAATGCGCGAACCGCTTTTTTACTGTGAGCAATTAAAATTAATCCTGTTGCTGCTCTATCTAAACGATGAACGATAAAGGCGGCTCGCTCAGGTGTTAAATGCATTTGTGCCCATCGAGCAACCGTACAGTGATCGCTCCATTTAGAACCTTGCGATAACATACCGTAAGGTTTATACCAAACGCTGTAGTCAATTAAGTCTGCAATGAGTAAGGCTTCATTAGGCTGTTGGCTTAAAACTTGTTCATCATAATAGAAATGTAACGTGTCGGAAATTCTTAATGGTTTCTTAACTCGTCTTAGTCTTTGAGTACTTTTACCACGAGTTAACCATAACGCCCCTTGTTGAATGGCTTGCTTTAATTGAGCATTACTTAATGAACACTGCTGATTGAGTTCAGTTATTACGGCACTGTTATCTGCTGTGATTTCAAGATGAAGTTCAAACTTAGTCAAGGTTGTATTCAATAAAGTATTCAAGGTGAAGGTTCTTTGTAATAGTTAATGATGTTAGTTTATCAAAATTAACGACGAACAAAATTGGTATTCTGTTTTTCATCATATAAAATAGAAAAATAATTAATACTAAAAGAAGATATAGATAATGAACCGTGATTTAGCTCAATTTCCAGAAGACAATGTAGGCAATGCGTTATGGCAAATGATGATCGATGGAGATGATTTGAGCCAAGAACGTGAAATTGAATTTTCAGTTATTTTTTCTAGCGAAGAGACCGCGTTAAAGTTTGGCCAGTTATTGTTAGAAAACAACCAAAAAGTATCGTTTTGCCCTTATGAAGGAAATGCTGACTTTCCTTGGGAAATTACCGCTTACCCATTTGTCAGTGCGAGTTATGAAAATATTAGCTCATACCAAAATTTATTAGTGTCAAGCGCCGAGCCACTTGGTGGTCAATATGACGGTTTTTATTGCGCGGCAGTTTAGCGCAACTTGAACGAAAACGCGTATATTACAATTTTAAAGCGCTTGGTTTATTGATAGCCAAGCGCTTTTTGTTCATTAAGCAACAAGTACTTGTAAGTGATCATTGTGCATTCGCGTATCGTAATTTTTTACAGCCAGCGCTTCATCGTCTAAACATTTTCCTGTGTTTAACAAAAATCGCTGTTTATACAAGGGGGATGCGACAAAAAAATCACCATCGCTATCACCTATAATTCCTCTATAAAGTACGTTCGCATTCCCTGCAGGATCCCAATTGCTAATCGCATAAACTTCATCTTCATTTATTTTAAAGAGTGCTATTTGCTGGTCGTTATCTAAAAGTGCACAAACACCTGAGTGGGTCAATAAGTCGTCTTTATGGCAAATAGTTTGCCATTGATTTTCTAAACTTGATATTGAATTTAAACTCATCTTATTCTCCCTAAACTTTTTCGGTAATGGTAATGCTGTTAATTGTTTGACCCTGATAATTTTTTTCTTGGTCACGTGCTGGTCGAATTTGCTCTCGTTCGGTCACAAATTCAATGTTTTTATCTGTGCCATCAGAGTTAACAAACTGGCGAAAGCGTTTCAATTGCTCAGGGCTTTCAATGGTAGTTTTCCATTCACATTGATATGTTGCTACTACATCCGCCATTTGTTTCTCTAGTTCGTCACATACTTTTAAATGATCGTCGATGACAACTGATTGCATATACTCAAGACCACCTTCTAAGCCTTCAAGCCAGACAGAGGTACGCTGTAGGCGATCGGCGGTGCGAACATAAAACATTAAGTAGCGATCTATGTATTTAACTAAGGTTTCATCGTCTAAGTCGGTAGCGAATAAATCACCGTGACGAGGTTTCATGCCACCGTTGCCACTCACATAAAGGTTCCAGCCATTTTCAGTGGCAATAATACCAATATCTTTACTCTGAGCTTCAGCACATTCACGGGTACAACCTGAAACTGCAAACTTAATTTTGTGCGGCGAACGTAAGCCTTTGTAGCGATTCTCTAAAAATATCGCCATCGTCATACTGTCTTGTACGCCATAACGACACCAAGTACTGCCAACACATGATTTAACTGTTCGTAATGATTTACCATAGGCGTGGCCTGTTTCCATGCCTGCAGCGATTAATTTTGCCCAAATGTCGGGAAGTTGATCAATCCGTGCACCAAATAAATCGATACGTTGACCACCGGTTACTTTGGTATAAAGATTATATTCTTTAGCGACTTCACCTATTACGATCAATTTGTCGGGGGTAACTTCACCTCCTGGCATGCGAGGAACAACAGAATAAGTACCGTCTTTTTGCATATTGCCAAGGTAAGTATCGTTGGTATCTTGCAACGGTAAATGATCGTTTTGTAAGATGTAGTCATTCCAAACTGACGAAAGAATAGAACCAACCGCGGGCTTACAAATTTCACAACCTAATTTTGCCTGTTCATTACCATGTTTATGAATTAAATCTGCAAAAGTTTTAATTTTTTCTGCTTTTATAATATGGAAAAGTTCAGTACGACTGTAAGCAAAATGCTGACAAATATCTGTGCTGATCTCGACGCCGCGTTTGGCTAATTCATTATCGGTAACATTCTTCAGTAATGCAGTACAGCCGCCACAACCTGTGCTGGCTTTTGTTGCCGACTTCACCTCGCCAACATCAACAGCTCCACAGTCAATAGCCGCAATAATATCGCCTTTCGTCACATTCAAACATGAACATATGGTTGCTGTATCGGGTAAGGAATCAACGCCTAAGGTTGGTTTTTCGCCACTCGAAGTTGGCAATATAAGCGCATCGGGAGCATTTGGTAGTTCAATACCATTTAATGCGTATTGTAAAAGTGCATCATATTCACTGGTATCACCAACCAGTACAGCACCGAGTAACGTTTTACCGTCTTGGCTAACGACTATTTTTTTATAGATATTATCTGGCTGATTTTCGTAAGTATAACATTGTGCACCAGCCGTTTTAGCATGGGCATCACCGATAGATCCTACTTCAACACCCATGAGCTTTAATTTCGTGCTCATGTCGGCGCCAGTAAATTGTACATCGCCGCCCATAATATGACTTGCAGCCGCTTTAGCCATGTTGTAACCCGGGGCGACTAAGCCATAAATAAAGTTATTCCATAAAGCACATTCACCGATTGCGTAAATATTTTCATCTGATGTTAAGCAGTTGTTGTCCACCACTATGCCGCCACGATCACCTATGGTTAACTCAAATTCGCGGGCAAGGTTATCGTATGGACGAATGCCGGCAGAAAATAAAATGAGATCCGTTTCTAAATGGCTACCGTCAGCAAACTCCATACGATGAACACTGGTTTCGCCATCAACAATCACTTTTGTCGCTTTTTCTGTATGGACCGTTACCCCTAAGTCTTCAATCATAGAGCGCAGTAATTGACCTCCAGCTTTGTCTAATTGTACGCCCATAAGTTGTGGTGCAAATTCAACTACATGAGTTTCAAGGCCTAGCTGTTTAAGGGCATTTGCCGCTTCTAATCCTAATAAACCTCCGCCAACAACGACACCAACGTTACCATTGTTGGCTGAAGCCTGTATGGCATCTAAGTCGTCAATAGTTCGGTAAACTAAACAATGGTCACGCTCTTTTCCTGGAATAGGAGGTACAAAGGGGAATGATCCTGTGGATAATATTAATTTGTCGTATGGATAGACATCACCACTTTCGGTGGTTACAAGTTTCGCGGCTTTATCAATTTGGGTAACTTTAGCGTTGAGTTTAAAATTTACGCCTAACGATAGATAAGTTTCAGGTGTGGTTAATGCTAAATCTTCTGCTGTTTTTCCGCCAAAATATTCAGATAAATGTACACGGTCGTAAGCTAAGCGTGATTCAGCTGAAAGCACGGTAATGTCAAACTGATCGTTTTCGCAGAGTTGTTCAACAAAATGATGGCCCACCATTCCGTTACCAACAACAACAATTCTTTGCTTGATATGTGTAGATATTTGCGACTTCATAATTTACGAACCTGCTTCAAAGTTAATCTTGATGTAAACAACAAGATAAGATAAAAGCTATTTTGCAAACGCAGTGCCAGTGTTTTTTATTATTTTAGTTCTTTTATTTCAGTGTGTTAGTGTTGGCTTGTTTATAGGGGACGTATATCTTGCACTAGAGTGAATAACTTACTGCACTGCTCTAGTGCACTGTTCTAGTTGGTGAGCAGTGCACTAAAGTTAGCTATTTACCTACTTGCGGCTTTTGGGTGCGTGGTCGCCATTGCCACCACTGATGTTCGGCGTCTTTAATATTATCCTTTATGCCACTGTCAGTTTTTTGGGCTTTGGTTTGATAAATATCCCAAGTAATTAAATAATCAGGATCGGTAATTTTCACATTTTCAGCGCTAGTATGAAAATTTCCTTTAGGCGCGGTAAACCAGCATGAAACATTGGCGGGTAAAATAAACGCTGCTGCTTTGTTTTTAGCATCTTTACCCTTAGCACTTTTATTTCCGGTGATAGTGGCAACTTCAGCGGATAATAATTTTAGTGTAATCCCCATTTCTTCATCAACAGACGTTACCGTACCAGCGAGTAATGTTTGTTTTAATTGTGCACCGTTCACATCAAAGTAAGTTAAGCCAATTAAGCATTTTTTTTGCAAGGTATCGCTAAGTTTTTTAATTATCATTATGATTATCCTAATGCTAATAAGTTAATGCGCTAAAGGAGCAACGCCTGTTGTAGGGTTGTCTGCTAAGCCAATATCACGAGCATGTTGCTCGAATCCCTTATTTTTCCAGAAAAATGCCCCGGGCATGGTGGTTGGAATAACTAAAATATAAAATAATGCTCGGCCAATGGCGGCGGTAAAACAGTGCACTAATGCCAATACTAACCATATAATTAATAAACTCGTGTCATTGTAGCCAAGTAAATTTGCGCTAAGTAATCCTAATGATAGCGTTATGTTTATTGCTAATAACCAGTTACGGAACAGGTAAGTTTTACCAAAGGTAGTACATTGAACATAATGTGCAGCGCCACCCTCATTTTCGCTACGATTTAAATCTGCATTATGTTTTAGTAAACCTAGGGCTTCTATCACCATACCGAGGATAAATACGCTGGTAAAAATCACACTTGCTTGGCTTATATTTTCAACCGTGACACGGTCGCTACTTGTGTCGCTAACCAGCAAAGTAGTGACCACTATTACACCGCTAACAAAAGCGCCAAGCGCTAAGCTATTGCCCGCAAAAGATGTTGTCGTTTGCAAATGATGCCAAAAAGGGCGAGCTTTTATTTGATAACATTTATTCATGTAAAACATACCAATGAAACCTGCTAATAAGGTGAATACCCCTGTGGCTTTAACCAGAGAATCTAATGGTAAGTCGCGGGTTGAATTAACCAAATCGACTCCAATCGTACTGAGTAACATTTCAACTAACCATGCATTGTTAGGTAAGGCACATAGTGCAGTTAATCCACAACCTATAGAGAATAGTGTTAAACCAAAACCTTCACGTGCCATTGGCGAATGTCGTAAGTTATTAAAGCCGCGATAAAAGCGCATTGGCTTTCCTAAATGCGTAACACTCATTAATAACGCGAATGCAGTCATTATTAATGCAGTGAGAACCAGTGGTAGAAACATTGCATTTTGGGTAAAACTAATCAGTACTTCATTACCAAGTAATGCGCCTAAAAATGGGATCAGAAATACGCCATAAGCAGCTTGAGCAAATAGGGTAAATAATACTAACGGATTTTCTCTACTGTTTAATTTGGCAAAGTTCCAGTGTTTCGCTTTACCCGCTTTTTGATCTATCACAGGTTTGAAATTGCCTTCAGCATCTTTATGATATTTCACTGGCATAGAGTCAGTGCGGGTCATTTCATTGGGCATCGATTTGGTTTGTTGAAAACGAATATTTGGGTGTGTTATTTCTGGGTCAGGAAAGCCCGGAATTGAGGTTTTACATTGCTCACGGTTTTCTGGAGTGTCTTCAATGACGCCAAAATCTAGCGCATTACCAACACAAGCAGAAACACAAGCTGGCTTTAAACCCACTTCTAATCGGTCAACACACATATTACATTTTGAAACTTGGCCTTTTACAGGATCAAGTTGCGGCGCATTATAAGGACAAACCCATGTACAATAACCACATCCGAAACACGTTTCAGGGTCTTGTAGCACTGCACCATATTCTGCGTGTTTAGTATAAGCGCGCGTAGGGCAACCTTTTAAACAGACAGGATCATCACAATGGTTACAGGCCATAGAAATATTCATACGTTTATAATCTGGGTATGAACCCCCTTCAACATAACCCACACTGCGAAAAGCTAAATGAGCAGGATTATCATTTTTCTCTGAACAAGCTGCTTCACAGGCGTGGCAACCAATACAGTTGTCTGCGGTGAAGAAAAATCCATGTTGCTTATTACGGTTAGGATTAGTCCCTACTTCAGGATTTTCATTGATAAACATTGAACGATCTTTAGGTTTATCGGTTAGCTCTATCAAGTCAATCCGTTTGCCGTAACGATTTTCTATTTCAGATTCAGTATCACTTTCTTTCGTCGGTAAAAAAGCGTAGTTTTGCTCTTGAGTACGCACTTCCCAATGATTTGAACGGCCTTCTTGTTCATTATTCTTTTGAGTATTATTCGCTGGGGCAATACTTACTTGGTCATTTTTGGGATCAAATGACTGTACTGATGAAGGTTGTGCTGATGGTATTGTCTTTTTTACAATATTCATAATGTATAACTCATTTTAGCTTATTCACTTTTCTTAAATTGGTTTGTCTAATAATCGCGGCGTTCAACATTTAGTTTCGCAGCTTCTGCTTGATCGACACGCTCAATACGTACCGAACATTGTTTAAAAGCTGGCTGGCGAGAATGAGGATCGAGTAAACCCAGTGTTAGACGATTTACACAGTCGTGATAATGAAAAGGCACAAATACCATATTGCGAGGTACGCGCTGAGTGAGTTGCACAAGCACTACGGCGTCACCTCTTCGGCTAGTTAAACGAACATAACTTTGATGACCAATGCCTAATTCGGTTGCGGCATCAGGATTCATTTCCATGTAAGCGGTTGGACTAAATTTATTACAGTTACCAATCTTTCCCGTACGAGTGCGCGTGTGAAAATGTTCAACCACACGGCCACTGTTTAACCAAAATGGGTATTCACCACAAGGTTGCTCATTATTGTTATAAAATGTAATGGGTAATAAATTGGCTTTTCCTGATTTGGTTGGAAACACGCCATCGGCATATAAACGTTGAGTACCTTTTAAACTTGCTGTCGCTGTTGTTGATGATTGTTCACCTTCCTCACGACTCTCTTCTTCACGATAAGGCCATTGAATACCTCGTGCTTTTATAATTTTTTCATAGCTCATGCCTGAAATATCTAGGGTGCGAGGGCGTCCATTATGTGTGCCTTTCGACAATTGCTTCATTTCGTTGAATGCATCTTCTGGCTTATCAGGAAAGTTAATTATTTTGCCGTTATCAAAACGTTTTGCCATTTGGTTAAAAATCCAAAAGTCAGGTTTCGAATTGGCATAAGGAGGCAAAACGTTATCGATTAAATTAACACGTCGTTCAGTATTGGTATGACAACCTTGTTTTTCTGCCCATACTGAAGCGGGAAAATAAACGTGGGAATATTGATTGGTTTCAACATCTTCATATACGTCTTGCACCACAAGAAAATCAAGTTTTTCAAGCATTTTTCGTATGCGCGGTGTATTGGGCATTGAGGTCATCGGATTGGTAGCAATGAGCCACATTCCTTTTATTTCGCCGGTTTCAATGGCGGGGAAAATATCGGTTTGAGCTAATCCTCGTTTTTTAGGAAAAAATTCAACATCAATTCCCCAAAAGTCTGCAATCTCTTGGCGTTCATCTTCATTTTCTAAATAACGATATCCAGGTAAACCTGAGCAAGAAGACCATTCACGGGTCCCCATAGCATTACATTGTCCGGTAATAGACAAGCTGGTACCACCAGGTTTACCAATGTTTCCAGTGATTAAATTAAGGTTGTTAATATTGGCTACACCGTCAGAGCCATGAGTAGACTGATTAATGCCCATGGTCCAAATACTCATTGCTGCTGGCGCTTTAGCGTAAATTCGAGCGACATTGCGGATAGTATCTTCATCGATACCACAAAGATGTTGAGCACTTTTAGGATCGTAATCTTGCACTAATGTTTTAACTTCATCAAAACCTTGGGTATGCGCGTCGATATAGCATTGATCTTGTAAATTTTCATTGATAATGACAAACATCATGGCATTAATTAAAACGCAATCAGTGCCAGGAGTTATCGGTAAATGGATATCAGCGAATTGCGCTAACATGGTGACGCGAGGATCAACGACAATCAGTGGGAATTTACGTTTTTCTAACGCTTCTTTTAAACGCCAGTAAATAATGGGATGCTGTTCTGGCAAGTTCGAACCAAACGCCATTAAACAATGAGTATGTTCAAAGTCTTCATAACAACCCGGAGGACCATCTAACCCGAAAGTGCGCTTATAGCCACTTACCGCTGATGCCATGCAAAGTGTCGTGTTGCCATCATAGTTATTGGTGCCAATGCAACCGCGGGTGAGTTTTCCTAAAGTATAAAATTCTTCAGTAAGTAACTGTCCTGTTGATACTACAGCAAAGGCATCTCTGCCATGTTTTTGTTGAATCTCTTTAATTTTATTCGCCGTAGTATCTAGCGCATTATCCCATGAGCTTTTCTCAAATTTGTTAAAGTGTTTTTCTCTTATTAAAGGTTCACTGCCGCGGCCTGGGCTGTCAAATAACTCATGTTCAAGTAAGCCTTTAATACATAGTTTTCCACGGTTAACATCGGCGCCTGCATGGCCACGCGTAGTGACAATTTTTTTATCTTCATTTAAGCCAATTTCAATTGAACAACCCGTTGAACAGTAGTTACAGGTGGTATATTTCCATTCTTTGACTTTTTTACAAGGAATAGTGATGGGCTTTCTTTTTTTACGACCAAACAGCATGGACAGATCCTAAATAATTTCTATTGCTTAACATTTCATTATTTAGAGTAGAGCAGTTACTGTGCCATGTAATCTATCCTTATAAATCATGCGGTTAAAAAGTTTACTGTTGCTAGGTGTGTACTTTTTAAGTGCTTCTGCGCTTTTTTGGTGCGCGTTTCTAAAGAACACGGTTATATCGCTCCTTTATCACTTATAAATTTCACCTTATACCTTGTCAAATAAGTGAAGGCTAATTGAGGGGGTATAAGAGTTCAGGACGAGGTAGCGCTATTTAATTGGCTAATACAATGATTAACACAGCAAACAATAATGCTGAAACTCCTTGCCAAAACTGTACCGGGTTACGTTGCATAATAGGTTGGTTTTTATAGTCATCAATGGCCGATAAGTTGGGCTTACTTAAGTCGGCATTAAATTCTGAAAACGCTTGGTAACGTAATGCTGGAACTGCTTGAGTAGCTTTCTCTAACGCTAGGTCTATCCAAAGTGGTAACTCGCCTCTAAACTGTTTAATGCTACGGTATTGCCATTGTTCACTTTTGCTAAAGTGAACTTCGGCTCTGCGCATTGGTTTATAGGGTAATTCCCCACAAAGCATTTCATAAGCAATTACGCCTAAAGAAAACAAATCACTTTGATGGTCAGCTTTCAGGGTTAATAATGTTTCAGGCGCAGTATAGTTGAGTGTACCTTGCGGTACGGTTTCAGTAATGGTATCGCTATTTTCGGCTAAGGAAGCGATTAACACTGTGCCGTAGTCTATTAACTTAATTTGCCCGTTATTGTCGATCATTATATTGTCTGGTTTTAAATCACGATGCACGAGCTCTAAGCGTTGAAAGGCGCGCAAGGCTAAGGTAATTTGTTGAATAATATCTCGAACTTGAGCAATGGCAGGCGAGGGATTATCAAACATCCATTGGGTTAGTGTTTGGCCATTAATGTATTCACAAACATGATAAAGGAAGGGACTGTTATTATTACCAGGTTCAATTTTCATGATGTGCTGATGATTGATGCGTTCTCCTAGCCAAGCTTCTCGCATAAAACCTTGTAGATACAATGGGTCATCAGCAAAGTTTTCAGAAGGGACTTTCAGTACAAAGAGTTGACTGTTTTTGTCATTCTCTATTTGCTTTGGTGTTTGCTTATCGGCCAAGTTGCCTATCGAATTGTCTACCGATATATCAATCAAATTTTTATCAATATTCTCGACTAAATAAAGGTGCGAACGTGTGCTGGCGTGAATAATTTTACAGACCTTATAACCATCTAACTTCATTCCTATGGATAACGCCGGCGGTATCGTTTTACTTAATAAGTCACGTTCAATTTCAATAAGCTTTCTGCTGGGGGTATTGTTAACGTAAACCAGTAAACAGCTAACATTATCATCGCTGCCTTGTGCAATGGCTAACTCAGTTAATTGTTGGCTAGCTTCTTCTAATGCTTGATCGTTTAGCGGATTGTCAGGTGATGAACTCAATTTTGTTAGCTGTTCGGCTATTTGTTTATTAGATAAATATTCATGAACGCCATCGCAGGTTAATAGGTAAATATCGCCTGCTTGAATATCAACTTGATGAACATCGACTTTTAAACGACTGTCTGCTCCCAGTGCGCGGGTAAGTACAATATGGTCATTACTTTGTTTGCGATTATGATCATGAGTAATCGCGCTGATTTTATTCTGACGAAATACACTAATACGGGTATCACCAACATGAAAAATATACCCGGTACTTGATTTTACTATCAATGCAGAGAAAGTCGTTAACCACTGAGCACTTTGCTTGTTAATGCTATCGCTTTGTGAATATAACCATTGGTTTAAGCTCGTCAGTACTTTAGCGGCTGATTTTTGTGTCGACCATGTTTGGGGAGTTGCGTAGTAATCATTAATGAACTGGGTAACACTCAACTGTGCGGCTTCTGCTGCTTTGCTAGCGCTAGAGACGCCATCAGCAATAGCGGCAATAATACCTTTGCTAAGTATTTCATTCTCTTGAGGAGTAAACGCAGCAAAAGCATCTTGATTTTTC
>Ga0209292_1001424_pt1 | contig 29223 bp, 28 predicted proteins | sample GOMGulsemesocosm_2_FD_184634 | JGI IMG/M metagenome (GOLD analysis project Ga0209292, IMG submission 184634) | Methane-oxidizing microbial communities from mesocosms in the Gulf of Mexico - GOM9C Gulf of Mexico (SPAdes) (version 2) | ecosystem: Environmental > Aquatic > Marine > Cold seeps... | reverse complement strand
TGCTGTATTTCTAGATCGTATCGTGAATTTATTAGAAGAAGGCTTTGATGTCGGGATTCGCATTGGCCAGCTGCCCGACTCAACCCTGCATGCTAAAACCGTCGGTAAAGTACGTTTGGTATTAGTCGCATCACCGGAATATCTAGCGCGTAATGGTATCCCCCAAACGCCTGAAGAATTAAAACAACATACCTTGATTGCCTCTAGCGCGGGTAACATGACCCACGACTGGCAATTTAGCCAGCGGCTGCAAAAGGGAAAAAAGACAATCCGTATCCAACCCAGATTAACAGTGACCAGTAATCAAGCCGCCATCGATGCCGCGGTCGCAGGGCTAGGCATTGCTCGATTAATTTCTTATCAGGTTGCGGATGAGTTAAAAGACGTCACGCTAAAAACTATTTTGTCAGACTATCAATTACCAGCAATGCCGGTACACATCATTCACCGCGAAGGCCGAATGGCCTCCAGCAAGGTGAGATGTTTTATTGATTTAATGGCACAGCGATTACGGGAAGATAAAACACTCAATTAAATTTTGGTGAGTAGATAACCAATAAAGACAGCGAATAGCAGAGAGATACCTTGCCACAAAGCAGCGGCATATAGCCTTCCGAATCGCCCCATAAACCTACTAGGGTATTTCTCGAACCTATGCTATTAAGGTTTTATATCGATGTGCTCTTGTTTTAGAACATCCTTAAGGCGTATATTCTGCATCCAGGAGGCTTCAAGATAGACTGCCATTTCCTCCTAGCCCTCTTTTTATACTAAACTTTTGATACAACTAGAAATTTGAGAGCTGTTATGCGAGTCAATATGAAAGCTTCATTACGGATTTACTTTGCCGCTTTAATTGCCTCATTCATATTTATCTCTGCACTTTCATCTGCTGGAGAACTGGATCAGCTCACCTACATCACTGAATCCTACCCTCCATATAACTTCGAAAGTGAAGGTGAATCAAAAGGTATTGCGGTTGACCTTTTAATGGCCGCAACAAAAATATCAACGGCATCATCCTCAGTCCTAAGCCTCCAATTCTTCCCATGGCCTAGGGCTTATAAAATGACGCAAGATGGGCCTAACGTTGTCTTATTTTCGACCACTAGAACCAAACAAAGAGAGAAAATATTTAATTGGGTTGGCCCCATCACGTCAACCCGTATCGTTTTAATCGCGAAAAAAAGCAACGCTATTATCATTAACCATTCCAGTGATATAGCGAAACATCTCATCGGTGCGATTACGGATGATATCGGCGACCAACTAGTTCAAGAAGCCGGAGTTAAAAGTTCTGCCATTGAGCATGTATCAACAGCAAAATCACTGGTAAAAATGCTAGCAACTGACAGAATCAAACTTTGGGCCTACGAAGAAAATGTCGCTCGCTGGTTCATAAAAAAATCCGGTTTTGATAATAACCAGTTTGAGTCTGTTTATACGTTAAAAGAAGGTGATCTGTATTTTGCTTTCAGTAAAGATATTAATAAAAAGACTTTGGATTTATTACAAGATTCTATTAATGAAGTGAAAGCTTCTGGTGAATTTTCCGCAATTAAAGCGAATTATTTATGACATGAGGCTATCGCCAACAATTTCTTTAACCAGTAAAGTGCCATTTATCGCGGCAGGGAAACCACAATAGACACTCATTAGAATCATAATTTCACGCACTTCAATTATCGAAAGACCTATACTCAATCCTGCTCGAATGTGAAACTCCAATTGCGAAGATGCATTACCCATAGCCGTTAATGCCGCTATCGTCGCCACTTCTCGTTGCTTGGGCTGCAATGCAGGCCTAGCAAAGATATCTGAAAATCCAAATTCTATGACGAACTTAGCCATATCAGGTGAAATTTTTTTAAAGGTATCTTCTAGATTCTCAACCTGGCTCTCATTTAATGTACGGACCTGTTCGCAGCCAAATTCGTAACGACTTTTATCTTCAGGCCTAGGAGAGGACTCAACTTTACCAGCTTTATCGACCTTACCTTCAGATCGCCGCTCTTCTAATACAGACTTTAAAGCAAGCATGCCATTAATCGCGCGAGGAAAACCGGCATAACCGGACATTTGTAAAATCACCTCTTGAAGTTCAGCAATATTACATCCCACATTCAAAGCGCCATGAATATGAACTTTCAGCTGGGGTTCAACATTCCCCATAGCCGTTAATGCTGCAACGACCGTAATCTCTTTTGTTTTTAAATCCAAACCGGTGCGGCTGTATACATCACCAAAAACATATTCAATAATATAACGCCCTAAGTCGGGTGAGACACCGTTAAGGCTATCCAGTACCCGTTCCCCAGCCTCTTGATCTATATTCTTTAAATTTTTCAAACCATTGGCATAACGTAAGTTTGTCATTTTAGTCTCTGCTATTTGAATAAGTATCAAGCGTAATACTTAGAGCTAACTCTAAGTCAACAGATTAACTTCAATTTATTTCGTTATAATATTGTATCTTTTGTTTGATCTTTTCTAAGTTGCTTACTTCAACCTTAATTCTTTTTTCAACGACAAGCACATGTTCAACTAATAACTGCTTCCGTTGCTCAGACGTTGATTCTCCCTGCTCTCTTAGATCAGCGTATTGCTGAATCTTCTTTAACTCCATCCCCATGTCCTTGAGGCGTTTAATGAAGCCAACCCAATCAACATCTTTCGCGCTGAAAGATCGGTGGCCATTAGCACTTCTACTCACTTGTTTAAGTAATCCGATTTTTTCATAATAACGAAGAGTATAAGCAGACACTTGGGTTAACTCGGAGAATTGCTTAATATTCATGTGTAGGCCTTGGTCAATATAAATTCACTAAGGCCTACATCCTAATACAATAAAACTAGAGAGAAAACTGGTTCATCTCAATACTATCAATCAGTTTTCTGTATAGGAAAGCTCTCAAACGTATGCTTTATTACCCCCGTTTCCAGATTATCAATATACAAGGTTGATACAATCTTCTTATCATCCTTAGTCCAAGCCATATGACCATGATTATTCAAGGTCACCGAAATACTATTGGTGCCTTGTTTAAACAACGTCTCAGGTAGATGAATATTGGAGCCATAAACTCGCTGAATCTTCTCGCCGTTAATATAAAGATGAGCATGTCCTTCGACATAACCACTATCATCATTGATTAACGCCGACATCGATTCATCCATACTCAAACCCTGACGCGGTGGCATCAAATCATAGTGCTGAGTCTGCAGGATCAAATTAAACCCTGACATCGCATCTTTAATTAATACCAAGCTTAACGCCACTGGTTTAACGGATTCAGGCACTGAAATCGGCATATGAGAATGATCCATTTTCATCTTAGTCTGTAATGCTTCTGTCTGAGAAAAAACAGACGCAGATGGAAACAGCAATAAACAAAGAACCCAAGATCTAAAATAGTTTTTCATAATATTTCTTTTTCTATTTAGGATTAAAATTATATTTATACTCGGTTCTTAATTCCCAGGAGGCGGAGGAAGCATGCCATCCATAGGTGGCATTCCATCCATAGGAGGCATTCCATCCATAGGAGGCATTCCATCCATAGACGGCATGTTGCCACCTGCCGAGCCACATTCGCTAATTGAATTACTGGCCAACTCGCCCTTAAAATTCGGTCCAATTGTATAAGGGAATGCAGGCATTAACTGTCCCTCATCGGTTTCAGTCAACGTAATATGATAGTGATAACCTTTGCCATCATTTGTATCATGACCGTTATTTTGGTCTAGCTGAGCGCCCATGACAGATTGTCCTGCGTAGTAATAATCTTCAAAATAGTAACCATCATCTGCAGCTAAAGTATTACCAGATAAAGTCGTCACTTCTGCACCGATACTTGGGCCACTTTCAACCTGACTCACCCCTTTAGAGACATCATAAGGGTCAACTAAAACACAGCTACGTTCGCCTTCTGTACCGCAACCACCGTCACCAACATCGGCGCCATAATTACGTACCTGCCAGCCACTAAGCGCTAAAGTATTTGCATCTTCGTAAGGGCCGTATAATGGATAACCATCGGCAGAGAAACCATAGATTGGGGAATGTTGACTACCGTCATCAGCCACAAGATCGGCTAAACAGCTGGTATAAAAATGATGATGATAATCACCTTGCGCAGCATGGCCGCCACATATATCCACGTCATATTGCTCGGCCACAGGCGCTAAGTTATACCAAAGATTATCGCCTTCACTCATGCCATCACCCCAGTTATAAATACTGGTACCGTTGACCATCAAACCGATTTTACCTAAACCTGTTTCACAGGCCTCAGCATCACTTTCTATGCCAGTAGGATCTACTGGGAAATAGGCCTGTTTATCTTGCTGGGTTGGACAACTCGGACCTGGAGGCCAATAGCCCGCGCCACCCGTAGTATCGCAGTTTTCATTACTGCTGTTATAACCAATATCTTCCCCAAAGGTGACAAGCTGCCCTGCAATTGCCGTGGTGATACTGGAGATAAAATCACTACCGGCTTTCGGACGATCGTTTAACGCATCAACCATAGCCTGAGTCATGGTCACATCGTATTTAGGAATGCCGCTGGCTTCAACATAGACATACTCTTCATCGCCTTCACTAACGACTTCAGCTGTTTGAACATTTTCCAGAACATCGCCAGTTGAAGAAAATATTTTTTCTGAACTTGTCTCAGTATTGATTATCCAGCTAGACAATTTAGCAGAGCCGCCATTACTAATTTCGCGCTCGTCCTCCCCATCTTCACCCCCACAAGCCATCAAACCTAGCAAAGGAAATACTACATATAATATTTTTGATTTTTTCATGCAACCCTCATTTTTACTTATATTGTTATTAATATCGAACAACAATAGCTTACTGAAAGGTGGGTGAATTCTAGGTGAATATTCCAAAGAAGTAGACTCTATAATTTTTGTCTATTTGGAATTTCACCCATAGAAATAAAACCATCTGAATTTTCATCCAAACGATTAAAATCATTTCTAAGAGGCCCTCTCGCTTCTTCTGCTGAAATTTTCCCATCGCCGTTTTTATCCAACATCAGTATCGGATTGTGAGCCGAAGTTGATTGACGACGCTCTGTATCAGGATAGTTCTCGATCATCATCGGCTGGCGTATTGGAACAGACTCGATAATTTGCCCACGAATAATTTTTTTCACACCCCCAGCCCGAACGCAGCGCACACTATTTTCAATACGAATAGCATCCCCTTGTGGCCCCTGACCTTGAGGGAATTGTTTGGCATCACCTATTTTAGGATCACTACGCTGGGCTCCCGCACCATGCACATCCAACCACTGCCCATGCATAAAGCCCGTCGAACGCCCAAATGTAATATAAGCGCCATATGCTCCATCTTTGAGATTAATATGCGTGGTACTGCTCCAATAATTTCCGAAGTCTTTACTACCCTGCTCATTTTGTATTTCGCGACTATCAAATAACGGATCTATCGCTGCTGAGTTCGTCGAATCAGGTGCCCTAGAATAATCGACGATCGACTGCAGCTCCTTCACGTTGGGTAAACGCCAATCCTCTTTCCCTGCCAACGTTAAATTTTCACAATAACCCAGCGCATCCACAAAATTCATCGAATATACGCTGTCTTTTTGTTGCCAAATTAATCCGCTTGCTTTATCGGTAACAATGTCACTTTCGTGATTACTGAAATCATTGATACCGTAAGAAGTATTGCCCCGCACGGCGAGTAGATAAAATGTTTTCGTGCGGCCATCCGGTGTTTTCATACCATAGCCTTTGATACGACCATCGATAAAATTCACACCAAAGACCGTATCATCACCGTGCATCGTGGTGGACACATACTTCGTGCTAGAGACAAACTGACTATCAATCAAGCGTTCACCCGCGCGAGTATCTCCGGTGCTAATTGAAAATATTTCATGATCAATAAAAGGAATTAATTCAGACTGCCCGACCTTCAGTTTAATGCCACTAGGATCTTGACCATCGAACAAGACCAGAGAATAAAGTTCTTTAATACTGGGTAAGCGCCAATCATCTTCACCGGCTAGAGTAAGGCTTTCAATGTAGGCTATGGCCTCAGAATAAGAGACTTTGTCTGCGCTATTTATTTTGCCATCGTGATTAAGGTCAGTCGATTGCGACCATATGAGCCCCGTAACTGCATCTTGTACGGTACCGTCACCTAGGTCGGCATAGTATTTCTGATAACCATGGTATTGCGCATCTTGCCCTTGCTTTGCAATCGAACAGTCTTGCAGTTTCTCAACATCAAAGCACTGCATTTGATGGGTATCGACAATCGCATAAGCGGGCATAATTGTATTAGAAGGCATAGTGGCTTGCGAGGGATTCACCAAAGCGGAAATAAAACACATGCCTAATACCGACATTTTATAAACAGGCAACTTATAAACAGACATCTCACTTCCACCTTAAATTAATAGCATTAGTTTAAAAGAACTAACGTTAACAACTCACGAGTGAAATTCAGGTGAACCCAAGATCATTCGGTGAAAGCTAGATGCATCGACTAGGCCTTCAGATGAATTAATGAATCAGAATCATCCATGCCAAACTTTTCCTGTACCGCCGTTAAAATCGAATCTTTATCGTCATCACTCAGCTGTTCACCATAGCTCTCTAATATCTCCTCTAGAAAACTCACCATTTCAGCAGAATTGCTCACCTCATTTTTGGGCGGTGGCGGCATCCTCCCTTCTCCAGACTCCTGAAGCCCCGCCATATCTCCAACTGACTTAGCATCAAAGCCCTTATCCGCCATAACCTGCTCAAGCTCTTTACCGGGAGTAATGCCCAACTCCTCAAAGCTCTTAACGATTGATGAGGCATCATCACTGTTTAAGCTATCGACAGAATACTGATCGAGAATATCGCTGACCTGACTCTTCTGATCAGCTGTCATCGCCTCTTGCTTCGCGGGCATAGCGGGCTGGCTAGTCATTTGAATGTTGGATCCCATAGGATTTATCATTACTTTCTCCAATATGAATGTTTATATAGCAACCCGAACGCTAGCAAAGGCCAGGTGAATTTTAGGTGAAATGGGCTTTTCAAAATTGGTTATACTTAGCAGACAATAGAAATTAAAAAGGCATCGTGATCGTGGTCATACTGGTGGTAGAAGATAACCGAGCCCTAGCAACCAACATGATTGAGTTCTTAGAGGCTTATGGCTTTGAATGTGATTATGCCGACAATGGCAACTTAGGTTTAGAGCTGGCCCAAAGCCAAATTTTCAGTGCCATTATTCTAGATATCCTGCTGCCAGGAAAAGACGGCATGTCGATCTGCCAAGAGCTCCGGCAAATCCGCGGTTTAAATCAGAGCACTCCCATCCTGATGCTAACCGCACGCGATACCTTAGAAGATAAGTTGCAAGGCTTTGAAGTCGGCGCAGATGACTACCTCGTTAAACCTTTCGACCTACCTGAAGTTGTGGCCCGCTTAAAAGTACTGATTAAGCGCAGCAGCAAACGCAATACCGAAATTGAATTAGCTGTAGCCGACCTTACAATGAACATCGAATTACGCGAAGTTAAACGCGCCGGACACGTTATTGAATTAAATAAAGCCTGCTGGAAAATATTGGAAGCCTTATTAATAGCTTCTCCTAAAGTCGTCACCCGCCAAGAAATCGAACACATAATCTGGCCCGACCAGCTACCCGATTCAGACGTATTAAAATCTCACATTTACAAATTACGACAGCTTATCGACAAACCTTTTAACAACCCTCTAATCCAAACTGTGAGAGGGATCGGACTCGCAATCAAAACCAGCGGTGATCATTCTGGAGGTTAATATGAAAAGTATTATAAACAGTAAAAACAGCTTAAATTACCAATTTAAAAAACAGCTATTCATCAGCATCGGTTTATTGGTGATCGTCTTTTCTTTTTTACTACACCAATTATTTTTTATTGGCATCAGTACCACCATGCACCGCACCATGACATCGTTGGCTGAGCACTATGGTGCTCAAGTGGTATTAGATAAAAACTTTCCTTTACCCGAGACAGGAAATTATCGCGCCTACGTTGGCATTGATAATATCCCTAAAGAGACTTTAGAACTGTTTCGTGATGAATTAATTGTGAATAAGGGGCTAGGTCTCAAAGATCACAAAATGTTGATTAATGATGACAGAAATAATCGAGAGTATGATGACGGGAATGATGGCGAGAATCAGCGCTCGTTATTTAGCCCACCCAAGAATGTGCATTTCCTAATTGCTCAACCGTTACAGAATTCAGAAGAAAAACTGTATTTGGTCTTTAACGACAGCCCTCACAAAAAGATAGGGCCACCGAAAAATCCCGGTTTATTATTAGATGTACCTCGCTCTATTCTGCTAATCACGCTGTTCGCCATCGTATTAATTTATTGGGTCGCACGACGCTTAATTAATAAAGTCATCAATCCTTTAAACGAACTCAGTGCCATGGCCAATAGCTTAGATGAAAGCCAGCCCGAACTCTCATTCGACATTATGAATGACAAAACAGAAATCGGCCAAGTCGCGAAAACTTTGCATCAAACCATGGGCCGCATTCATCAATATCATCAAAGAGAAAAACAGTTTTTACAAAATACAAGTCATGAATTACGCACGCCCATTGCTATCGTAGCCTCTGCCTTAGACATCATCGATTTAAGAACAGTACAGCAAAAACCAAACATGGCGGATCAACATAAAAATATTCGCCGAGCTAATAAAGACATGGCTCAAATTACCGAAGCCCTGTTATTACTCAGCCGAAAAAATAGTGATCAAATATCCCCTGAGAAGGTCGATATGAAACAACTCATCTTGTCGACCATTGAAGAGCACCGCTATTTATTAGATACCAAGAAAGATTTATTGAAAAAACAAACAGCAAGTAAAGGTGAGAACAAGAGTGAAAGTGATAACGAAATAACTGTAGAATTTGATATGAATGAATATGAAAGCGCTCACTACCTACTGCCCAAGTCACTTTGCCAAATCTTATTAAATAACTTAATACGCAATGCTTTTGAACATACCAGCAAAGGCACGATCCGCATCGATCTCAACAAAAACTGCCTTACTATTACTAACAGCAGTAGTACCAATAACAGTAGTAATAACATCACCAATAGTAATTTAACTCAGTCGTCTCAGCAGAAATCATCACGGGGGCTCTGTAATGGCCAAGGTTTTGGCATTGGACTCGATATTGTAAGACAAATAGCCGAACAACAGGGCTGGCTATTTGAAATATCAGCAGACAATGAAAACGAAAACAAGGTTGTTATTTCGTTTTGAAGAATGCCCCAATCCGCTTAATGGCTTCACTAGCCTCGGGTAAAAATGGAGCAAAGCCTTGAAACACATGTGGCATATCTGGCCAAGTATCCAGCAGCACATCGACTCCTGTTTTTTGGGCTTTATCAGCAAACCGCAACGTATCATCCAGTAAGACTTCGGCCTCGCCTGTTTGCAGCATCAACGGCGGCAAGCCCGCCAAATTTCCAAATAAAGGTGAGGCCAATGGGTGAGTAACGTCTTCCTTTGAATCCACTAGATAAGCTTTGGCTAAAAAAGGGATGGCGAGCGCGTTAATAATCGGATCACGCTCTTGATGCGTTCGCATAGTTTCACCGCTGGCGGTAAAATCGGTACAAGGAGAAATGGCTAAGGCCGCATCGGGCATGACTAACGGCTTATCCTTAATCGCCAAAAGGCAGGCTAAGGCTAAATTTCCACCCGCTGAATCCCCCGCGACAAATACTTTTTCAGCCTGCTGTCTTTCCGGTAGAGCGCGCTCGGTTGGAGAATTTTCCCTTAGCCATTCATAAGCCATAAGACAATCATTCAATCCGGCAGGAAAAGGCGCTTCCGGCATCAAGGAATAATCAATAAACAAAATTGAACAATCACAGGCTTCAGCTAAACGCGCAACAAAAGCGCTCCAACCATGAACAGATCCCGACATCCAAGAGCCTCCGTGAATGTACAGCAAACGGCGTTGCCCATCATGACCCTCGGGGACAAACCAATAACCCGGCCGATCGCCCACCGTTACAGGCTTAGGGTTAATCGTTGATATCATAACTTCAGGTGAGACAGCAAAATAGCGGTCTAACAGTTCTCGTCGGCACTCTACATCGGTAGGTCGTTGAAGCACTTCAAGTGTCAAATTTTTAAAATGAATCAGTACCGATTCAAGCGCTGATGATGTCGACATTCCGTTGTCCTTTTTCTTATTTTATTTGTAACTATTCAGCAAGTTTTATAAATCGATCCATGATTGGATATTTATTCCACAAAACGGCGTGAATACCTCCCTGTAGCCTTAGTTCGGCTCCCTGCCTCGCATATTTGTTCCACAAACACCCAATAATGGATCTTACTCTGTCTTAATTTCAACTACCTGCATAGTTACTTTCATTTTATGTTTTACTGTTGGAAAATTGCTTCAATCACTAAAACTATACAATACCCCGAGCAACTACCTCACCCGATTGCCACAAACGCCACTCACCGGGTTCATAAACTTCCCACGCTTCATCAGACGTCAAAGGCTGAGTCGCAATAATACTTACCACATCGTTGTTTGTCGTTTCAGCCGCAAAATCGATACTCACATCGGCATCGGTTAAACACGCAGCACCAAAGGGTGCTCGCCGAGTGATACACGCTAACTTAGTACTGCAAAACGTAAATAACCAATCACCGTTACTTAACAGACAATTAAAAACACCTTGCTCGCCATAGTCTTTCGCTAAAGCCACAAGGCAATCAGCCAATTCGTTCGGTATTGCATCACGGGAAAGATTTTGACGCACATGATTCATTAAATCGCAGAAAATATTTTCACTGTCGGTATCGCCAATCGGTTCATAAATAGGCTCATACATATCCTTGCGACCCACAAAATCATTAATTTGGCCGTTATGAGCAAATACCCAATTCTGGCCCCATAATTCTCGAATAAACGGATGGGTATTGGCAAGACAGACATCACCGACATTCGCTTGGCGAATATGGCATAGCGCGGTTTTACTCTTGATCGGATGATGTTGCACCATATTGGCAATTTTTGATTGTGCACTCGGGCTAGAATCATGAAAGCTGCGTACACCTTTGCCCTCATAAAAAGCCACACCCCAGCCATCTTTATGTGGGCCAGTATTACCGCCACGCTGAGTCAAGCCAGTAAAGCTAAAGCACAAGTCGGTCGGGGTATTGGCACTCATGCCAAGCAGTTCACACATAGGCGTTCCAGATCAATAGAAGAACAAAAGTAACAAGATAGTAATCAAATATTGTACCTTGTTTACAACACCAATATTCGCTGATTTTATGTTATAAAGTTCAACAACAATTTAAAACATCACCCTCTTCATCTATTTTTGATTTATAACTAATTGAAAGGACTTCAATTGAGAAAATTTTTCGCGCTACTCATTCTGAGCATCCTTTCTTTTATTAGCTATAGCAGTTACCTAAGCCGCCCTGTGTTTGATGACAATAAATCTGAACAAGTAGGCCATATTTCTATAGCCAGCATTGAGAAAGGCCTGACCCTAGCCCGAGATTTATTAGGAGACATCTACCTATTAACCGCTGCCGACGACCAAACATTGCAAGGAATTAATCTTTCAACCAAATACAACCAAAAATATTCTGACGCATTACAAGCTTATAAACTGTTAGGAAGAGAAACTTTAGTATCACTATACCATTCGGCTCAATCAGCATCATTAACGTGGTCTCAGCTGAGTACTCCTGTAATGGGTCATAGCCAACATATTGCGGTGGGTACTAATTACCAAGTTCATGCTAAAGAAGTTGGTTTAGATGGAACACCCTTTTTATTCCCCAAATTATCGACCCCAACCGCATGGAATTCAGCGGTTACTGCCGGTACTCGCTTGGATCATGAAGTGGAATTGTGCACATTACCCATTAGTGACTACCACCGTGGCGATCCCATTAATGTGGCGTATATTTTATGCGGCGATTTTACTGATCGCTGGACACTAGTGAAGAACATTAAATTGTCTGGAGAAATGGGTAAAACAGGATTCGTTGATGCAAAAGGTGGCGAAAGCCACTTACCACTAGGGCCCTTTTTATTAATTCCTCACCATGGAGACTTGGTCGCGGACATTGAACTGAGCTTGTATGTGAATCAACAAAAACGACAGCAGGCTAAAATATCGCAAATGGTTTGGTCGTTCGCCAATATTCTTGATCATGTATTAAACGATTGCCAATCAGCCTACCAAAGCCTTAAAGGTAACGTTTCAATTACTGAAAGTTGCCAATCTATCGCAGCGGGTACGATTGTTCTAACTGGCACACCTGAAGGTGTCATGTTTAATCCCGCCACCCTATGGAACCCCTATTTCTATCTTCAACCCGATGACAAAATTAACAGTTATGGCACTTATTTGGGGGTAATCATAAATATCGTAGATCAACCTCTTTCACTTGAAATTTAAACTAAACTAATACCATCCCATGAATGAAATCGAGTACCGCCATGAAAATATCCTTATTTATCAAAGCCTTAATTTTTACAGGTGCTAGCCTTTTAATTTCCCCACTGGTCTCTGCAAATGAGCTTGATCAACTCAACTTCGTCACGGAGTCCTATCCGCCTTATAATTTTAAAAGCGACGGAAAACTGCAAGGTATTGCGGTTGATTTGCTATTGGCGGCAACTAAAAAATCTTCTTCTTTATTAACCGCCCCAAAAATTAAACTCCTTCCCTGGCCTAGGGCCTACAACATGGCCATGATGGGGCCAAAAATTGTCTTATTCTCAACTACCAGAACAGATGAAAGAGAACCGAGATTCAGCTGGGTAGGTCCTATTGTTCCAACCCGAGTTGTTTTACTAGCCAAGAAAAGCAATGCCATCGTGATCAATACCCCAGCCGATATAAAGAAATACACTGTGGGTGCAATACCTAATGATATTGGTGACCAACTGGTAAAAAAGGCAGGCATTGCAAGCTCGGCTATCAAGCACGTCGCAAAAGCGGCGTCCCTGGCGAAAATGCTGGGTGCAGACAGAATAAAGCTTTGGGCCTATGAAGAAAACGTAGCCCGTTGGTTCATTAAACAAGAAGGCCTTAACAACAGTGATTTCGAAACTGTATACACGTTAAAAGAAAGTGATCTCTATTATGCTTTCAGTAAGGACGTTAAGCAGGGAACACTAGATTTACTACAGAAGTCTATTGATGACGTTAAGGCTTCTCCTGAATTTGATAAAATAAAAGCAGACTATTTATAAGTCGTCCCAATCTATCGCCATCTTTAATGATCCCTCTCTGCGAACATACAGTTGAGTTGCAACATTGCAACTCAACTGTATTTATTACAACTTATATAGCATCGACTAATGCAGCTCAGCACCCCTAGAGCGGATATTCCCCTCGCGACTAATATCAATTTGATAAGGCGAGGCATGCACACCATAGGATTGATAAATTTGATTATCGGTATCAAATATTAAAGGCAGTTTTAACTTAAACTTGTCACGAAACCCTTGTGCAATTTCCTCATTAACATAATAGCTGCTCACTATACCTAACCATTCTCGCGAAGTATCACTCGCCACCAAGTCGTTTAAAGTATTCAACTTAGCTTCACAGCCCGGAAAGTGAGGCATAGGGCATAATGAATCGACAAAGACCAAGCTAAGCGGTTTATTGTACGATAACCCCATCAAGCTCACGGTTTTCCCGGCTAAAGTTTCAACTGTGAATAACGGTGCTTTGTCCCCTTTTAGCGGTTTGTGATAACGCGATGCTGTCGTTTTAGCGACAGAGAAAGGGGCCGGTTTATTTTCTACCTGTGCCACTGACGGTTTATCTAATTTCTTAGCCGCTTCTGCCAACCACAGATTCAATACGAGATCGCTGGAAAAATGTTTTTTCGCGAGTGCATCCAACTCACTGCCATTGCCTGAAAACACTTTTTTGCCATCGTTTAGAATGACATGCAGCGGTATATCCCAAGCGTTTAAAGAGCGCATTAGCTGAAAGCTTCGATCCAATACCAATGGTTTAACGTGCGGATAATACCCTTGGTATTCAGTTAGCTGAGCGTCCGTCACATTAATGCCTGGCTGCACCCAGACCTGCTGACTTTTAGCTGTAAAGCGTTTAGGCAGCAATGCAACTCTATCCTCCTCCCCTTGGCCTTCGTAACTGCTCCAAACTTCTTGAAAAACAAGATGTGTCAGCTTATTTTTATCCAGTAATAAAGCTTGTCCATCGAACGTCCTCAGCGCTGCCAGTTGTGCTGCATCGAATGCTTCAGCCTGCACGGGATTAAAGACACCCAGTAAAATCATGAGCGATGCGACATAGACTGTGACTTTTTTGTTGTTAATACTTTTCATTGTAAATTCCTGTCTCTATAAAATTCTAATCATATTTTTCTCGAACTACACCAATACCTGCACCCTGACGTGTTAACGTCTCCAAGGGCGTCTGATTTTTTGCTTAGCCTTCTCTTGCGCTTCTGACCAGTCTTCAACAATTTCATCTAATGTGTCTGACGCTAAGAATGTGCGATAAGCAATCTCACCCTCTTTATTTATCAGCACATGATGCGGAGTTCCCACGATGCCATAATCACTGACCAAATCTCCTCGCTGATCGAATACTGTGGGCACATTAAAACCACCGTGATTATAGAAATGCTCGATATTGGCAACCGAATCATTAATCCCCACATTCACCGCCAAGACCTCTACGTCATCCCCGTATTGATCGTGAATCGATTGCAAGTGCGGCATCTCTACTTTGCAGTAGCTACACCAAGTCGCCCAAAACTTTAAGTACACCGGTTTTTCACCTTTATAATCCGAAAGCTTAAACGTCTGCCCCGTTAAGGTCGTCACCTCAAAATCAGGTGCCTTATCGCCTATCGCCAGTGATGCTGCACCGGCCTGCATCGCGCTGGTGAGTAATAGAGCCGATGCGGCAAGGCGAAGTTTGGCCTGTGACTTGTTGAACATTCTCATAATGAGATTCCTCTTCTTTTTTGATTAAAAGTTATAAGTTAATAATGAGTTTCAAAGATTTAAAAAACGGATAGGGTTCGCTTGAATGATTAGGTAAACCGCCGCGCCAGCCATCAAACTGGCAAATACCCACTTAATTGCATTCAGCCATGGGCCAGAACGGGGTAATAAAGCCAATGCCCCACTAAAGCTGCCTGCAACAATGAGTAATGCGCTCATACCAAAAGCAAAAACAAACATAAGTAGCGCTGCCCAAAGACGATCACCCTCTCCTGCTACATACATCAGCAACATCCCTAGCACTGGCGAAGTACAAGGCGCCATCACCAATCCCGAAAGCGCTCCAGCTAGCAACACATTTAAAGGTGCTGATTTAGACTTCAGTTCAGGCGCAAGCAGTCCCATCGGTAATCGAACCCAACCCAGCATCCAAGCCGCCATGAATAAACAAAATCCTGCCACTAGCAGAAGTGTCACGGGATGAGAGGCCACCGCGCCAAACAAAACACCGCTGCTAGCCGCCAGAATTCCTAATAATGCATAAACCAGAGCCAAGCCAAACACATACAATAAGGAGTAAAAGAAGCTCTGGCTGCGGCCGTTAGCATGACTACCGACAACAGACACCGTAATCGGCAACATGGGGTAAACGCAGGGGGTTAAACTGGTCAGTAGACCCGCAGCAAAAACCGCGGCGATTGCCCAGAGTGAAAATTGCTGCTCAAAAAGAGAAGCCTGTATAAAGGTTTCCATATCATCATCCGCTTGTGGGTTATCAGTATTTTTTGCTAACTGAGTTATACCCATGTTTTGAAAAGCCGTTATCAAAACCCCGTAATATCCCTATAAAATGGAGTTAAAATCGACATCAAACAAAAGTGATATTATTATTTATCCTTAATAATCAATGACTTAGCTATTTTCAGTAAAAACAATCAACTTGCCCTAAAGCCCCTGCAGCACGTAGAATCACTGCGTTCATTAATCGCGGATCGCCCTACTCATGTCCTTTCAGTTCGAGCAGTATTCTTTCAATAGCCAGAATGGCGAGCTCAGTCATAGCGATAAGCCCGAGCAAGCCTTACGACATAAGGTCGCGGGCTTACTGCAGTATTTGCTTGAACATCGGGATAGGATTGTTAGTAAAGAAGAACTGCTAGAAGCGCTATGGCAGCACGGTGATTATCGAGAGAATTCATTGACCCAAAGCATTCGTGAATTGCGCATGGCTTTAAACGATAACGCCAAAAACCCCAGCTATATAAAGACCTACCCACAGCGCGGCTACCAATGGATTTGTCCCTTAATTGAAAGTGATCAGACAGAACAAATAGCAGAAAGTGAATCAAAAAAAGAAGAGCAGCACACAGAATTAAAACAGAATACCCCCCGCCAGCTTGGCAAGTTTAAGTTCGCTCTACCTTTGGTTGCGCTTATGTTACTCATCGGTCTAGGCAGCGTATTAATGCAAGATAGCTCGATTTTCACTCAAGGAAATACAGTTAATCAAAGCACAACCTCAAACAGTTTATTAGTACTGCCTTTTATCAATGCGACCGATGATCCCTCTATGGCTTGGTTAGAACTTGGCCTTTCCGATATGCTTGCCATCGATTTACAGCGCAGCAAGCCGTTCAATTCAGAACAACTAAAAGTCACTCCTCCCGCATTGGCGAACTCCTTATTACTGGCGGCAGAACTCGAATGGCCAACCTTGCCCGTGCACATCCGCAGCCTCTTGCGTGACCAAAACATTGATAGCGCATTATTTGCCAGCGTTCGCCTGCATAATGATCAACAAGTATTCGACTTCAAACTCATCCACGCCGACGGCCGCACACAACAAGGTAGCATCAGCTACCCTTCACTGCCCGCTGCCGCACTATCGATCAGTCAACAGCTGTTGTATTTATTAAGACCGGGCCAAAGTCGTAAAACAACAAACGCCAATGAACCCGCTGACGACCCCATTGCTGCTCTAGCACTCGTTCAAGGGATGCAAGCCCTGCAAGAAGCTGGGCCGATTAGCGCGCAGAAATATTTTCAAGCCTCTCTCACTATCCAAGAAAATAGCCCTTGGACCCGAGCTTGGTTGGCCCGCAGCCGTTATGCATTAGGACAGTGGGATAATGCTGAATTACTTTTCAATGAAATAACCTCGACTCAACGGCAAGCGGATGCCAGCCTTGATGCTTTCATCGCTTATTGGCTCGCCGAACTGGCTTATCGAAGAGGTGATCATCAACTTCAAATACTTGTCGCCGAAGCCACACTAAAAGCCGAACACGCAGTCGACCCAAAACAGATGGCCCAAAATTATCGACTGCAGGCCAGCATTGCTTGGAATGCCATGAATTGGGATAGCCACAGTGCGTGGATGAAAAAAGCCAACCAATTGTTTTCAGCTAGCAACGACTTAACGATCGAAGCCGATAAATTGTTTTACCTAGGTAACCCAAGTAACGAAGGGCTAGAAAAGAATCCGCAAAATGATTTATTACTGAACCAAGCACGTCTGCAAAAAGCATTGAATTTTTATCAGCAGCTCAACAATCAACCCATGATTGCGGCGAGCCAACTTGCCATCGCGCAAAACTACACCATTGACTTAGTCAGCCGTGAACTCGCATTGAACGCAGCGCTCGACCTGTACCGACAACTACAGCAACCTTTCGAGCTGGCTCAAGCCTTGATCTATGCTGGCTTTTATCAAGTGCAATTACACGACGGTGAACAAGCCTTAACGCATTTCAACGAAGCAAAAGACATTGCATCTCAACTAGGTTCCAAGCCGCTGCTCAATAATATCGATTTCTACATAGCCTTTGCCATGCTCGATCAAGGCTTAGATCAAACCGCGTTAGGCGGACACCCTACTCAACCCGCTAAACTGCAACAGGCAATTCTATTGCTCGACGACTTTATTCAAAGCCAATCCGCACCTTATTATCATGCCAGTGCCTTGGTTTTTCTGGGGTGGGCACATTCAGATTTAGGTAATTATGAGCAAGCACTTACCGTATTAAACGAAGCTAAAGCATTAAATAAACAATTGAATATGGAGACTAGCTTTGGCTACAGCAGCTACTCCATCATGCGCATACACTTAGAGCGCCAAGACTATGCCGCTGTGATCGCCATGAGTGGTGATAAAATAACAACCCGCTTGCAAGCTAACTTTCTAGCGCGGGCTTACTTTGAAAATAAACAAACAGACCAAGCAATAGAGATATTAAAAGCCTTTAAACAACAGCACTCAGGATTATGGCAAAACAAAGACGAGAAGCGCTTGTCCGATTATCAAAACTCGCAGCAAGGCCTATTTTCACAACTGCAAACTGAACCTAAAGCGCACTTGGTATATTGTGAATCTGATTGGATTCAATAATACTTCCACATTGCTTGCATAATTCAGCCACACTTTTTCCACGTTTATGCGTTATCTTATATTTCATCAACTCATTTAATTGCGTAATAAATAGATAACGTAAAACAGGATAAAGACTTATGAATATAAGTATGCAAAAAACAGCACCCCTGCTGTCACTCTTAGCAGCCCTTTTATTAATCAGCCCTACCAGTAGTGCCTACAACGAATCGCCTGCAGATAACCAGCAAGACCAGCAGTCTTCAGAGCGCCGTGGACCACCACCCGCCGCTTTTGCCGCATGCGAAGGTAAAACCGCTGGCGACAGCGCTCAATTCAAAACCCGACGTGGAAAAACCTTAACAGGCAGTTGCGAAAAAGTCGGAGGGAAAGATGCAGGCAAGCTGGTATTACGTCCTGACAATCGCCCAAATAAAGAAAATGGCGAGCGTCGTTCACCGCCACCTGAAGCCTACACTGCATGCGAAGGCAGAAGTGCTGGAGAATCATCCGAATTTAAAAACCGCCAAGGTAAAACCTTAAAAGGCACCTGTGAAGACGAGAATGGGAAGTTAGTGCTTAGACCTGAACGTTTTAAAAAATAACCGCCGTTAAAAAACTAGGCGCCAAGCAATGCGAGGTGCTTTATTTTCTGATAGCGAAGCGCCATAGAAAGACAAGCCTTGAGCTCTAGCATAGGAAGTTCATCAGCAATCTGAAAAACCATTTCACGATTACCCACAAAGGCAAAGGTATCTCGGTAGATTTCTTGAAAGGTATCAATTAATACCGCTTTGCAATTAAAGTAAACAGAGATAGTCGTTGGCGATCTCTGTTTCCAATCCAGTCGAATGGCACTGCCAGCTTTTGATAGATAGCTCGGCTCGTTCCACTTCAAGCTCTCGCTGATATCACCCAGTGACTCTTCCACTGCCACTTCGAAAATCGCAGCGCGTATTGCCAATAGTTTAAGCTTGGCGGCATCAGGATAATGTTCAAATTTGTTTTTTACTCTGCTATCCATCCCAAAGCCGTCCCTATTAATCGTTTTTACATTCAAGCGTTATATTCAACCGGGGTTGCCTTCAAACAACTTAGCCCCTTCGTGAATCAACTGCCAACTGGGCTTTGTCACTGTATGTTCATGAAACCATACCTTTAGACCTGGGTCTGAATCAAGAGTATTGGCGGCGATAGGAAACTCTTTATCTGTCGACAGAATTTCACCGAGACTAGAACCGCATTTATTGCAAAAACAGCGTTTATATTTAAATGAAGCCTCAGGCAAATACTCTGTTACCGACTCTTTACCTGACACCCATTCGAAGCTATCCGCTGCAATCATCACGAATTCCGACGTGCCTAATTTACGGCAGCGACTGCAGTGACAAATACCTAAGAACTTGGGTACAGCAGAAAGTGTGAATTTTACGGTCTCGCAACAACAGCTTCCATGAATCATAGTCTTCTCCATTTATTTTCGATGGCATAATAATGAATCTGGAGTATGTCGCACCTTACTGACAGAGAGTGTCAGTAGCCCCCTACCCAACTAAAGAAAGAGGTTATTATTCACCCTACGGTTTTCTCAATCTGATGCAGCAGCTCTGGATCAGCATGTATTCTAAACGTGTTCGACGAGGCCTCTACCGTAATCGCAACGAGTATTCCGGTAAGCATAATACCAATCGTCCCCAGAAGAACCGATATCATCCTAGAGCTTTTCTGTATTGGTTTCATATCGCCATAACCAATCGTCAACGCGGTAATAAACGCCCAATACAGTGAATCAAATTTAGTCCATGATTCAATTCGACCAACGATAAGCCCCATCACTATGACAATAACAGACATCATCATTAAAAGAGGAAACATGAAATAGATTCCCCATAGAAAAATTTGAATAAATGTAAATGTAAATTCCATTACCGAAACCTTGAGTACTAATATTCGTCGAATGATATCATAATCAATTATTTTATCCGCTTACACAGATCATGATCGCTAAACTGACGCGCATAGTTAGAGTGTATTATACCAATATACAGAACTATCGCCCTTGGAAATTGGCATGGCACTTACAGCAGAATTTAATGAGTGATTGGAAGCAAGAAATAGAGTTAATGGCGTGTCATTTAAAGCGTTCGACGCCGTTTCCAGAATTCATATTCTTGGAAACGTTTTTCTTGGCCGTACAGATTATTACGTTGCTGAAGATAGTCTCTTCTGCCTTTCTCAACAGAGCATACATAGTCTGCTAGCACTTGGTTATTACCCGCTAAATGCGCCTTAACAAAATCAGGTGCACGAGCCGCGGCCCAAAGCGCCGTCGTCATGCCGTGAGCCGATAAAGGATCAAAAGCGACCGCGGCATCTCCAATTGCAGCCCAGCCCGCTTTTTTATTTATGCCTGCCGCAGGCGAAAGCCAACGCGTCGCCGCACTAGCTAATTGTGGTTGTGTATTTATTTCAAATTCGCCGTCTGCTATCCAATAAGCGATATGCTTGGTCTGTTGAATTAATTTCAACCAACGATCCAGATCTGTTGCCAGTCCTTTGGGCATAAGATCAGGATCAGAGTAATAATTAAGTGTCAGGCAACCCGTGGGTAATAGCGACGCATACCACCATCCATCTTTAACTGTTTCAAGTAACGTGGCGGGCGTAACCAGTACATTAGAATTTTCTTTTTGCTTTAAAAAACAATAAGCGGCGACAAGGTGATCACTGGTTTCACTAGTTATCACATTAGCCTTTTTAATCAACGCTTTGCCAACGACTTGTGAACGCCCCGTTGCATCAATAACAAAACGAGCATTGAGTTGAGATCCTTTACCTGCAAGTAGTTGCCAGACACCGTCTTCTTCAGATAACGAGACCAAAGCATCTTCAATGACCAAAACACTAGCTTCGTTAGCCGTTAAAAATAAGTCATGCTCAAACTTAACTCGATCAATAATGCTGCCTGCACCTTCCAAATGAACCGCACTATTGCGCTCAACCAGCGCTTCCTGCCCCCAAGCTGAAAACGTTGCATTTGCGCGGCGATGGTTAGCACCCTCAATGAGGTGAGATAAACCCAGACTCGATAAGATAGGATTAGCCGCAGGCGCTAAAGACTCTCCTACTTTATGAAGATCAGAACGCAATTCTGGTCGCAGCCACAATACCTGAATACCTGTTTGAGCAAGGGATATTACGGCGGCGGCACCTGCTATGCCTCCGCCGATCACTGCGACATCATAAGTTGAATGAATCAGTTTGGAAGATCTCCCATAGAAGGCTTCCAATCAAAACGAAATTCAACATCGCCTCTACCGACTTCAACGTACATTTCTTTCGGAATTGCCGACAACTCACCTTCACCGGCTTTATCCGGCCCAGGGCGTTTGACTACAACGCCCATGCGCTCCCATAAGGTAATCATATTCGTGATGCCATCCCAATAGCTTGCATTAGCATGATAGCCAATACCGGCGACACCTCGCTTCCAATCCGCTCTATTTTCAAAAAACTTAACGCGCTCAGCATCCTCTAAGTTTTCATCCATTAACTGCTCATAGTTCTTTTCAGGTAGCACATCGATCGGTAATAACGCAGGCCACCAAACAGCGGTCGGAAAATCTTCTTGCATTAATACTTGCTGACAACTGAAGGCATCACACTGCCAAGGCAGCCCCATCCAACGCGTTAAATCACCTGCCCACTGGTGCCCTAATGGTGGCGGTGTTTTTAAAGACCGATCACCTTTTGTCGCTTTCTCTAACGTTAATAGCAGTCCAACATTTTGCACTAACTCGGTTCGCTCTTTATGGGCTAAGCGAAACGGCTCAACTCTTTTATCGTATTTACGCGCGTACATTTGAGGGATTTTAAGATAATAAGTTAACTCAACCCCTGGATGAAATGCCCCACCAGAGCACGGCTCAAGCGCCGCTTCTGTTAAAGCATCAGGCCGTAGTTCTAAATCTAGATCATCAATGCTTTTAATCGCATCCGCTTTAGTATCATTAAAATCATTAATGAAATTACCTTCAGACCAATACTTTAAATAAAGATACTGCTGATCAGGGAATTGGAACCACTGCAACGGACTACCATCAAAGTTAATACCATCACCTAACATCATCGGCATTTTTAAACGCTCATCCAGATAGGCTGTCGCACTTTTATTATGTGGATTACGAAATTTAGAGAATATTTCTTTGCGGAAGGCCTTGTTATTCGTCCCAGGATCAGACAATTTTTTAATGTAATCTGGATCAGAAAAATCTCCGACACCCAACCAACCCTGCCGCAGATTAGCCGCAGAACTCACCCACTCCATCAATCCCAAACGGCGAAAGATAGGATAGACGTATTTTCTAAATGAAATAGGCCCCTCAAGTTGAGGCGTCCATCCCTCTGCCACGTTCATATCGGCAATAACATCATACAAGGTAGTTACTGGCGGTATTTCAGGCGCAAAATTAGGACCAATACACGCGACCCATGCGGTATCCGCCTCCATCACCCGACCATCTTCTAGGGTCACGCTCGCCTGCACGGGGCCATCGCACCAATCATCATGCCAGCCATCGTTATCAGCAAAGCTGGTAATAGCCGCATTGGTCGGGCTTTTAGAAATACCGTTAGGGGGAATCACAATAAGACGACCATGATCATCCGTTTTTAACTTACCCAGCTTTACGTCTTTATTGCCCCAGAATTTCCCGGCAAATTCATAGCGCTCATCTTTGCCTTCTCTATTTTCATGCTTGCCAGAAATTTTCTTTAGCCCACCATTAATAACAAGCATCTTCTCTCGTTCTTTATCAGAGACAAAATATTGATTACGTTTTTTTCCAGGAATGCCTGGCGCCAGCTCGCCATTGTTCAATGGATTATTAAAGCCATACCAAGCAGCCTTGGTATTCGCAAGGTGAACACGCCACTCTACTTTTGCTTTATCCTCCGTTATCTCACCGATCACTCTATTTTTGTCATCAAAGGCATAAACACGAAAACGCTGCGCCTGCTTTTTGAGCGCCTGTGTTCCATCTTTAAAACCGCCTTCTGGTTGAGGTGGAAGCCCTGGAACTTCTGGAGCAAGATAATATTGATCACTGCCTCCAACTCGACAAATACCAATAGTCGGATAGATACCCAATCGATGAATTTTAGCACCGCTGGGTGCCATTTCTCGGTGAGTGGCTGCAACCGCAGATTTGGGTATTAAAGGAAATGCCCCCACTACTGTTAGACTGCCGGCTGTTGCTAAAAAGTCCCTGCGTTTTACCGGTTTATTAATTAGATCATCAGTGCTCATCGAAAACTCCCTGTACGATTATGTCAGCTTAAAATTCCATGATTAATATGAATGTATTTATATTATTTATCAAGAACCAAAGCAGCAGACCAGTTCTGCCAGATTATCGCGGCATTCATCATGGCTGAATATTGCTATCCTATTTCATCATCCTTTATTTTCTATTACTTAGATAATGGGTAAATAGACATCCGTCATCATATCCGACTCTTGAATATGAGGCCCAACATTGACGTAGTGGAAAAAGATAGGAAATTCAGCCAGCTGTTCATCACTACTGGTAAGCCACTCGTCATAAAGATATCTAGCAGCAGTAACATTCTCACGCGAACCCAAATGGCGAACCTTCGCACAACGAAGTGCAGGAATCATTTTGTTAATCACCCCGAACGTATTGGCAGCAACATTTTCCTGCACCGAAACACCCAGATCGACACGGTAATCAGTAGCAGCGACCTTACTAGGATCATTGTAATGAATACCATAGCTTTTATGCAGATCAGAAGGTGGCAGCTTGTTGGCCATACGCCACGCGACTAATTTCTTAACCGATTCATATTCTTTCTCAGCTGTGCCGTAATGCTCAACGACGGCAATTTTAGTTTCTGGAAAATCTACAACTTTAACAGTTAAGCTATTCAACAGAGCATCCTCAGTTCAAGATGAAGCTTCATTTGGAAAGTTTTTCATATGTGACTCGCTAAACTCATTAGCAATTGGCTGTAAGAACATGGATAAAATAATAGCGCCATGGCACATGCTGGCAAAATCGAACAATGCAGTCTCCCAACCATAAAATATCGCAGGCCCAGTAATTACTGAGATTGGAAAAATTAATATTGTGGTGGCCAAATACAGCCATTTACCCCAAACCTTAAATAATAATACCCCAACTAAACTTGCGATTGATAATGCCAAAATTAAGACAAGAATAGAAACTGAGAGCACAACATTATCTTGAAACAAAGAATACCAATCAAAAAACTCAGGCAGTAGCTCCCAAGAAGCGTCTAACGCCCCATCGTCAAAAAGCATAACGATTCCAGCGATCACAAAATCAAATATCAGAATACCGATAACTGCCAACCTAAATATTGCTCTATTACTCACACTGCATCCTCGATTTTTACGAACCGCTTTGGAAAAAGAGATGAACAAAAACATCTCTGTTTAACGACTGCTGAGATTACAGCCATTAATTAACAAAATCAAAATCAAAACCTAACCCAGCCCTACCGCCACTTGCCCACAGCCCCCCTCCAACACACTCAAACCCATTCTATCTTCCGCCCACTTAGTCACCGCCGTCGTCGCAGTAATAACCTCACTCACATCCTCAGCCAAGCGTTTCACTAACTTAGAGACTTTAGAGCAGTGGTTAAATCCATAGACAATATTAACCGCCTATCAACTTTTCTTTAAAAGAAGCAACATGTGAAGGTAGGCGACCTTCTTCCAGGGCTGTGCGAGAATCAAATATTACCAAGGGCGCCTGGAATGCTAGCCCGGTCTTGGCGGCTGTTTTTTCGATCGGCATCAATAAATCTCGAAAAATACCCCACCCCGTTTCTTTATCTTGATAGACACTTTCATTGCTACCGGCGCTTACAACACACAACAAGGTCTTTCCGTGTAATTTGTCTCCACTGGCGCCAAAGGCAAAGCCATATTCCAGTACCGCATCTTGCCATTGTTTGAGCAGAGCTGGCGTTGAATACCAATGCATAGGGAACATAAATATAATCGCATCATGATCCATCAGCCTTTGCTGTTCCTTTTTTATGTTAATTTCGAAATTGAGATACTCTTGATACAGATCAACCGTCGTCACATGACTCAGGCTTTGTGCCGCTTGAAATAACGCGGCATTAACCTTGGATGTATCTTTTGTCGGATGGGCCAATAACACCAGTATATTTTTCATAAAGCAGTCTCTTTAATCAGGGGTTTTAATGTCCCCATAATACGTTCCGCCCACTCGCGACGGAATAACTGAGATATGCAAAGTAGCTTTGCGCGACACGCAAAGATCTGGCTTAATTATCCGAGATGGATTTAAGGCTCTAGTCGCTCCACCGACCATTCGCCATTATCACCCTTGGTATACATGAAGCGATCATGCAGGCGGTTCTCGCGGCCCTGCCAAAATTCGATTTGAACTGGCTTGATACGCACGCCACCCCAAAAGGATGGCAAGCTAATATCGCCATTTTTGAACTGGTTCTTTAGCTGCAAAAATTTCTCTTCTAACAGAGCACGAGAACTAACTGGACGACTTTGATGTGACGCTAATGCCGCGATCTGGCTATCTTTGGGACGGCTCAGAAAATACTTCATCGATTCTGCGGTTGAAATAAATTCAACTTCACCGGTCACGATTACTTGGCGCTCTAAATTCGTCCAAGGAAACAGCAGAGCAATTTTATTATTCTGCTTTAACTCACGCGCTTTACGGCTATCGAGATTGGTATAGAAGACAAAACCTTTTTCGTTATAGTCTTTTAATAATACCGTACGTAATGAAGGCATGCCGTTTTCACCCACGGTAGCGACACTCATTGCGGTAGGGTCTGACATCGGCGTTTTGGTTGCCATAGCCAACCACTGGTCGAATTGCTTCATCGGATCGGCGTTCAGCTCACTGCGCTTTAAGCCATCACGCATGTATTCGCGGCGTATATTTTCAATATCCATAATATTCTCTAAATAGTGCTTTAAATAATGTCTCTAAATCGGATTCTCTGAATTAGTGCTAGCCACATTTTGAATCCCCACAGTTTAGGCAGGTTAAGCAGCCATCCATAAGTATACTCGCTTTTGTCTGGCATTTTTTACAGATTTTAGCAGCGTCAGGGAAGCTAGCGGCTGAATCTTGTTCAGCAACGACTGCTTGAGCCATGCTATTGGCTGTTTCAAACTGTACTCGCTTTTCATCCAGTATCTTTTGTTGATGGGCCGAGATTTTAGCAGGCTTAATTAAACCGATCATAATTAGGTGTTTTTCCAGCGCATGACCAATCTCAGCAACGAGTGAGGGCATATAGATTCCGCCCTTCTTCAAATAACCACCATGTGGATCGAATACCGCTTTGAACTCTTCAACTAAGAAGGTGACATCTCCTCCTTTACGGAATACCGCCGAGGCAACGCGCGTTAAGGCGACGATCCACTGAAACTGATCCATGTTCTTCGAGTTAATGAACATCTCAAACGGGCGGCGTAATTCATGCTCCGTATCGGGGTTCAGCACGACATCATTGATCGTCACATACAAAGCATGATCGGCCATGGGCGGCTTAATTTTATAGGTTGAACCGAGTAACATTTCAGGACGTTTTACACTCTCGTGCATTTGCTCAATGCTCTCCACTTCAATTGCCGCGATTTTTTCACGCTGCTGCTCTTTATCTAATTGGGCGGCTGCCCTATCGACAACTTCAAAGGCCGTTATTTTCTTTTCAATTTTCATCATGTTATTTCCTTAAACTCATTAAAGCTTGCCGTAATAGCCTTCTTTTAGGGCATCGTACAGATTGGCAGCACTGTGAGTTTCACCCTCGTATTCAACCATTTCATTACCTTTCAGCTCGACCTCTTGGTCATCGCTTAAGGTGAATTTGTATAAGGTATTTTCAAGATCTTTCTCTTGCACTAAGACCCCTTGAAATACCTCTGGATTGAAGCGAAATGTTGTACAGCCCTTCAATGATTTATCGTAAGCATATTGATAAATGTGCTTAAATTTCTCGAACGGATAGTCACTGGGAACGTTGGCAGTCTTAGAAATAGAGGAATCAATCCATTTTTGGGCTGCTGCTTGAATATCAACATGCTGCTCTGGGGTAACTGCATCAGACGTTATAAAATAATCGGGCAGGTTAATATCTATAGCCGCCCCCTCTTCTATTCCCTTCATTGCTCGATAGGCTAATAATTCATACGAAAATACATCGACTTTTTCTTTAGTTTTACGACCCGGCTTAATAATATTGCGGGCGTAGTGGTGAGCAAAGCTGGGCTCAATACCATTACTGGCATTATTAGCGACGGATAAACTGATGGTACCCGTCGGCGCAATAGAGCTATGGTGAGTAAAGCGCGAACCTATTTTTATGAGTTCACTGACTAATACAGGATCCTCCTCGGCCAGCTGTTGCATGTAGCGGCTGTATTTGGCATGAAGGACCTTCCCCTTAACCTTGTCCCCTAGTTTATATCCATCAGCCGCCAATTCGGGGCGTTGACGAAAGTGTGCCTGAGTTAATTCAAACTCCTCATTCATTATCGGCGCTGGGCCTTTCTCTTTTGCTAATACTAGCCCTTGCTGCCAGCCGACCAAGGCCAACTGGCGAGTCACCTCTTCGGTAAAGAGTTGCGAGGCATCATCGCCGTATTTCATGCCGAGCATCGTAATAGAAGAACCCAGTCCTAAATACCCCATACCGTGGCGGCGCTTATGATGGATTTCATATTCTTGCTCGGACAACGGTAAGCCGTTTATCTCCACGACGTTATCTAACAGGCGAGTAAAAACGGCGACCACGTCTTTGAACTTTGCCCAATTAAACTGAGCTTGGGCTGTAAAAGGCTGATCGACAAAGCGGGTTAAATTTATCGAACCCAGCAAGCAGCTACCATGCGGCGGCAGAGGTTGCTCTCCACATGGGTTCGTCGCACGGATATTCTCACAGAACCAGTTATTATTCATTTGGTTCACTTTATCAATCAAGATAAAGCCAGGCTCAGCAAAATTATAGGTAGAAGTCATAATGGCGTTCCATAATTTCTGCGCCGCAATTGTGCGATAAATTTTACACGCCACCCTACCTTCATCGTTAACGATATAGTCTTTGGTGATAGGCCAATCTTTCCAAAGAATGTGCTGTGTATCAGATAGATCTAGCTTCTCTCGCGCTTGTTCTTTTTTACACAGGGGAAATACCAACGGCCACTCGGCATTGGTTTTTACTGCCTGCATAAATTCATCGGTAATTAGGAGTGATAGATTAAATTGACGTAAACGGCCGTCTTCCCGCTTAGCCTTAATGAAATCTAAAACATCAGGATGTGATATATCAAAGGTCGCCATTTGAGCACCACGACGGCCACCCGCTGATGAGATTGTAAAACACATCTTATCGTAGATATCCATAAAGGAGAGTGGCCCAGAAGTATAAGCACCGGCACCGTTTACAAACGCATTTTTGGGCCGCAACGTTGAAAATTCGTAACCAATTCCACACCCTGCCTTCAGGGTTAATCCTGCTTGCTGTACCTTGTCTAGAATACCCAGCATCGAATCCTCAATGATACCTGACACAGTACAGTTGATGGTCGAGGTTGCCGGTTTATGTTGGCCAGCACCAGCATTCGACATTATTCGCCCTGCAGGAATAGCGCCCCAACGCAGGGCCCACTCAAACTTCTTCTGCCATTTAGCCTGCAATATTTTATTTTTTTCGACTTCTGATACGGCAATCGCAACCCGCTTGAACGTTGCATTAATATCATCATCGAGA
>Ga0209292_1001423_pt1 | contig 29226 bp, 19 predicted proteins | sample GOMGulsemesocosm_2_FD_184634 | JGI IMG/M metagenome (GOLD analysis project Ga0209292, IMG submission 184634) | Methane-oxidizing microbial communities from mesocosms in the Gulf of Mexico - GOM9C Gulf of Mexico (SPAdes) (version 2) | ecosystem: Environmental > Aquatic > Marine > Cold seeps... | reverse complement strand
TCAACATGACATTGATGAAATCATCTTAAATAAAAGCATACCTGATACGCAGAAAGCCGTTATGGTGAATACACGTATAGGGCAAGGACGATTTAGAGAAGATTTGATTAACCATTGGCAGGGCTGTGCAGTAACTAAGTTTCAGAACTACTCGTTTTTAATCGCATCACATATAAAACCGTGGTCTCAATCTGATAATGAAGAGCGACTGGACCCATTCAATGGGTTATTGCTCTTGGCCAACATCGATAAGGCGTTTGATTTAGGCTACATAAGTTTCGATGATCGGGGACGAATATTAATTTCTGAACAATTGGATGATTATAAAACGTTAGGCATAAACGAACACATGAACGTGTTGCTAACCAAGCAACATCAAGATTACTTAGCTTTCCATCGTGAAAGTAGGTTTAAACAATAAATTGGCAGTGCAGTAAAAAATGAATGACGATATAAAGGTACCAAATAAACAAGAAGAATTACCTGCTACAACCGAACTGGATTATCCAACCGATTGCTTAAGAACCCCTATTAATATGGGAGCAACAGATATTAGAAATCACTATTTTGGCGTCACATCAGCAGAAACATTATTCAATGAAATTGCTCAATTTGAATTGGGTGTAAGTGTACCTAAAGATATCGTCACTCAATATGACACTGCGCGAAACCTCTATGTATACGGCTTTCACGTTTATCGTTTTTATAACATTGCTCAGCAACAGTTATATTCCGTCCTTGAGCTAGCTATTAAAGATTGTATCGGTGAAGAAGAACTTAAAACGTATATCAAAAGTAAGCAAAGAAATGGCCGTGGACCACGACCAGGTCTTAGTATCTATATGCAATATTTAAGGGAACACAAATTGATAGTAAATAGTGATTTTCCCAGATGGCACAAAAGAAATAGGATAGAAGCAGAAAATGTTTATAGAGATAAAATTTATAAATTGATGGACGAGCAAAAACTAGAAGAATATTCCTGGGATGAAAGTGAAATTGATGAATCTCAATACAATGTAAAATGGGACTACGTTGCAATGCTTTGTAAGCACCTGCCGGGTATGAGAAATAGTTTTGCTCATGGCTCCAAACAGTTAAATAACGATGTTTTACCTTACTTTGAAGACATTTCAATAATCATCAATAAAATTTCAAAAGATAATTAATAGCTATAAAGTTTAGCTTACATGTAGGTGAAATATGACAGAAATGATGAAAGAAATAATAATATCGCTTGGTGGCTTTGGAATAGGTGCGAGTATACTTGCATTTTTAATAAAGCATTTAATGAAACACCGGTTATTAAAAGATTTGGATCAATTTAAATTTGATTTGAAAGCGTCATCTGACAAGACACTTGAAGAATATAAAAACCAACTTGAAAAACAAAAGAAAGAACATGAGGTAAAATATGACTCTCTTCATTCTGCAAGACTGCCAGCAATAGAAAAAATGTATGCTTCAGTATGCGAAACAGCTGATCGATTTAATGGGTTTAGATTGTTGTGGGGAAAGAAATTAAAGTTAGGTAAAGCAAAAGATTACGAATTAGGAAGACTCCAGAAGCAATTCAATAACCTGGAAGAGCACTTCAATGAACTAAAAGGAAACTTCTATAAGACCATTATTTACTTTGACAAAGATACACAGTTAGTAATCGAAGAGTTTTTAAAGATTTGCGGTACACCAATACTAGACTTATCAGTCGCAATATACGCGGAAAGTGATTTTGAAGAAATACAATCAATCATTGAAAATCAACTGGAGCCTATATCAAAAGTAGTTCCAAAGTTAAGAAATCAAATACAAGAAGAATTCAGTAAAGTGCTTGGAGTAAATAACCTTTAATAATTAACTTTATTTAAAAAAAAGTTTGCACCTTATAAATTTCGACTATTAAGGAAATCAAATTGAAAACTAAAAAAATTGAATTATGGACAACTAAAGATGCTTATTCATCTGATGAAAAGCTTGGCCTACCTCCGTTGGGTAAAGTAGTTGGCAATATGGAAATTGATATGACAATACTTTCAGATAATTTAAAAAACGTTTTATCTGATTTTCAAAATATTGTTGATGAAACACCTCAATCAAGTTCGGGTTACAATATTGATGAAATTGAGATTTCACTCGGTATAAATGCCAAAGGCGGTATAACTTTAATTGGTAAATTAGAAGCAGGAGTACAAGCTGGGATAAAAGTTAAAATTAAGAGAACTCAGTAATGACGCCCTATGAGTATATTCAACAATTAAAGAACGATTACCCAGTATCTCAAATTGATAAGACTTTTATAAATGAAAGGTTATCGAAGGAAATTAACAAACTTAATTTAACCGTTGATGAGTACATTAACAAAATTAATAATCAAGATTGGGCTGAATATCTAATAGAAACATTAAAGCCTCGCCTACCTAAAGAATTACATGCAATAATTGATTCTGAATTTTTCGTTATTGGAACTATAGGGAAAAAACAACCACTTATTTTTATGAAAGAGTTAGAGGCGGGCTACGCCATAGTATTTCATACTGGTTTAAAAGATTTCATTTATCGTATATCTAGAATAATCTCTACTCGTTTTACATCTTCCCAAACAAAAAATACTACTCAAAGTAAGGAAGATGTAAAAAACTTAGCCCGACATGTTTCAGAAGTTTTTTGGTGGGTAAGGGAAACAGGAGAAGCTTTTGGGCCTGATTACAATATATCCTCCGAACAACAAACTATTGCAGGATATATTGCGACGGAATCTGAATTATTTTTCATTGCTCATGAAATAGCACATATCGTAATAAGCATTGAAAATTCAAATGCGCTTTACGATGAACTTTTTGATCAAGATATACCTACAAGCCATAAAGATGAACTAGCAGCTGATTTTATGGCCGCAAATATCATTATGGAGTTGCATAGTGACAATGGGAAAAGAGATTTGTATACAGCTCAATTGAGATATGCATCAATCGAGTTTACTCTACAAGTTTATAAAGTACTTGAACTCTTAGGAATCATTTCAAACGAATCTCATCCATCATCTGAGTATAGGATAAATAATATTCGGCAAGAAATGAAGAAACGCTTTAACAACAACTCTGAATGGTTAAATTTTGCTAGTGTGGCTTTTGGAATTGAATCTATTTTCAATGATATAGCTTCAATCATCATTAACCCCAAAGAACGTTCTGATTTCTATGATAAAGAGGCCCAAAAAATAGCAACAGAATTGAATGACTTATTAAATAAGTGCGTGGGGAAAGCTTTACCTGATTACACCCAGTTTTATGACGATATAGGAAAAGTATTAAATAAAGGCTACCCTCATAAAATACTAGATATTGTTGCAGATATTTCTTCAACATTTTTTGATGATATTAACTCATTGTCTATTGATCCCGAGAGGTTTGATGTATCTTGGGCTTCTTTCCAAAAACATAAACTTCTTTTAGGATATGTGACTAGCTTTATGAAAGAACCTGCAAAATCTAAATTTGAAGAGGTTTTAAGGTTTTAGTGCCGATTTATACTTTAGTTACTTGATATGAACATACTGACTTATTGCAATCTCTTTAGCCCTAGATGTATAAGTATCGACTTTTCTCGGGGTGTCAGCGAGTTCAATGGCACGTTCAACAGGATCATTAACCGTTAATATTGCTTCGGCCCAATTAAGCCAATCCTGCTGATTTTCAGAAAGCTCTCCATGTGAGAGCATTCTAGCTTTAACAGCCCTAACAAACTCTCGGGCTTTTTCTGTTTTTTGCCAATCTTCATATTGCTCAAATAGGAAAGCAATACGTGATACTTCTTCATCTACCAAACTATCAAATTGACGTCGATCTTCACGCTTAATTTCACGTTGCTGTTCTTCTTTTTGTCTTTCAATTTTACGTTGCTTATTGTATTCGACAGCAATCAGTATGGATTCAATAAATGCACCCAAATTGTCTTCAACTTTAAAATCTGGTTTATCAATAAACGACGTTTGGCAGGTACCATCGACATATTCACTCAGTATCAGCATTAAGTTGCCTGTAGGCATGTTAACTTTTTCGTAATAAACATAACGGCCAGCTGCTTTGTCTGCTGTTTCTTCTTTATTCAAGTTACGCATCGTTTGCTTAGACTTTTCTCTCAACTTAAAGCTAATGTGATGGCCATCGACAGTAACCACGTTAGTAGGAATGCGTTGACCGTTTATTCGTTCGGCTTTAAACATCCAGCCTTGTTTATCGAAGTATTTGAGTAAAGTATCCATGATCCTTATTGCTCTGGGAAACTGTTCATGTGATACGGCTACTTGGAATGTGTCACCTTGCCAAGCACCAATCATCAATTGGTCATACTCGAATGTTGGTTTGTGGTACTTCTCTTTAGCTATAACAGTAAGGCGGTGAGGCTTGTGTAAGGCTTTTGGCGCTTTTAGGTTTATTTTGCTTATCGGTAACGATTTTTTCTTTCCTTTCTTTTGCGCTTGTAAACAAGTTAAATCAATCATTTTGGCGTTATCGATTTGAGTAGGTAAGGGCTTCATTGTGATGTCTTTGCCTGTTGCTACTTGTGTCCAGTAACCACCACCAGGGCGAGGAACATTTTCAGAATCACAAAGTTTACCTAAAGCGGTGGCATTTACGCCCCAATCTTTAGCTAGTTTCGACAGGGGTTTCTCCCAAACGGATTGATGCAATTCTTCTAGGGTGATTAGAGGCATTTTATAATCCTTACTCGTTCAAGTATTCATATGGCAATATTTACAAGCCTTTTAATTTCGCTTGTCCAACCATCTAAATAAGCTTCAACCTCATTATTAGTGACATTGCCTTTAATAACAAAGTGTAGGATTGGAAATGGGCATTCATTAGATATCTCTACATAATAAACATCGATTGAAGCGAATTTTTTTGCAATGAACGCATTTAACTTAATGAGTAATCTGTTAATAACAAAACGGTATTGCTCATCAATATCGTTATAACTTGCAGTGAAAGTTATGTTTGAATAGCTAAATAAATTGTTTTCCTCTGCCAATATCATTACTTGTTCAATTTTGTAGTTTGATACTATTAAAGATAGGGGGTGTTCTTTGAAATTACAATTATAGAGATAGTATCAAAAACAAACTATCTCCATAATAAACAACTAGTTAAGTTTAAAGTAAAAATCAGTCCATAATAGTTAGCCAATGAGCGCTACCATCAACGTCCTTTAAGTAATGTTTAAAAGATGGCCCATCTATGAATTCACCTTTTTTTTCATAGCGAGCCCATGAAAGTTGATTGGAATTAACTAATCGCTTGACGATAGTGGTTGAACAACTTAGTGCTTTAGCAACTTCATCTATAGGAATTTCATTTAAGCAAACTTCATTTAGGTTCTTGTTTAGCCAATTTTTAAATATATCAGGGTCAACATAAACTGTACTAAGGTCGGTACAAGATAGAAAATAACCACTTATATCTTTATTTAGAACTGCACAAAGCAAATCCCCGTATTTGGCAATATTTCGCGATAATTTAGAGTTTCGTGCTGTTATTGCTGTGTAACCTTGAGGAACAGGCTTTAGCGTAAAAGGTGTTACTTGCGTCGTAATTGTTTGTAGATTAAATATCTTCTTATCAATCATCTTTTTAGTGCTAGTAAAAGATTTGTTAACATGCACAAAAACATGTTTTTCAAATAGAATGATGATGTCTTCAATATTTAGGCTGAGCGTATCCGCCAATACTTTATAGTTAACGTGGAACATTGGGTTTTCATCTTCGCCCGTAAATTTAGTTCTTGCTAATTTGATATACCTCGAACGCTCTATAAAACCGTTAAGCCCCCAGTAAGGGGCACCATTATTTGTACTATTTACCGAGCCATTAAATTGCATAACTGGATTTAAAACATCCCAATACTCTTGCCATTTTTCTTTGCATTCATCGATCCATTGATTTCTATGCCGTTCATTTTCTAACAGTTGTAAACCTTTAAGAACGAGTACCCCGTGGTCTTTGGTATAAGGGATCCTATGAAATGGTGCTAATAGTACGTCAAACGGCCTAGCCATAACGTATATCGCCAAACAGATATCATCAATAGCATCGACAGGGGGAGCCAACTTACCGTTTGTATCTGGCCAAAGTAGCTTTTCTAGCGGTGATAACTCAATAGAAGACCAACTATTATTGATTTCATCATCCCAATGGGTTTTACATTTAGGGCAAAATTCAAATATGTTGGCATCCCATTGTAGTGGTTTATCACAGTATGGACAGGTATCAAGCAATGGTGTTTTGTGCTTTATACATCTGGCTACAGTAGCAATAGACCATCGCCAATCCATGAGTTTTTCTTCTTTAAAGCAGGACGTACATATTCTTGGGAAGTCCGTTATAAGTTCATGCAAAGCTCTGCCTTTCATATGCAACCAATCATGATCATTATTTCTATCCTGAAGCTTAATGACGTGTTCCACATCTCGATCTAAAGATATTGCTAGTGCTTTGTTAACGGACAAAAGTTGGCCTCTCGTCCATTTACTAAAGCTAGTCGTTTTGGGGTGTTCCATTTCAATAACGCTTAATAGTTCACTAATTTTGAAATAGCCGTTAACGTAGGATATTCGTAATAAATACTCAGTTAAGCCTTCTGTTGGCTCTGGATAAGGTCTTTTGCCTAACATTAACGCTTACCAGCTTGTCTAGTGCCTGCCTTGTGCTTGGTGGCTCTTTCTACAGGTATATCTGCTTGCATATTAACTAATGAAGCAAATTCTTCATTAAGAATATGGGGATCCACGCTGAATAACTTGAATGGCCTAACTTTGTTAAACGGCATGATTCTAAAGATGCTATCAAGCTCGATAATGGTAATAGATTCTTTTGCATGAAAACGAAGCATCAGTCTATTAAATAACTGTGAAATCCTGCGTGGTAAGCCTAACGTAGCGACATAAATACGCGTTATCATGTCAGGTGTTACCAAGTCACACATTTCAATACCTGAACGTTTAAAGTTTTCCTGGATGTTAGCCAAATAACGTGCGAACTCTTTTACATTACTATGTCCTGTTGCGTTAAGGCTAAATGGCACGAGTTCAGCCTGCGCAAACTCAAAGCGTTGCTTCACATCAGGGTGTTCATTCAATAACTCTAAAGACTCATGATGACCTGCAAAGACGATTGCTAATCCATGTTCATCCATTAATACTTTCAAGAATTTTATGACATCCGCAGTTCTAATCGTCGCATGTCGTCGCAATAGATGTTGGAATTCATCTAGAATCAACATCTTAACGCCTAATGATACTATTAACCGGTTTAAACGGATGGCAGCTGACTCACTTGACCTAGCTGGTGGTGCTAAATGCCCAGCGCATTCAAGTAACTTCTCTAAAACACGATTGATTGTCGGTTTACCAGGCACGCGTATGGAGAGAATCGGTAAAGGGGTTAATTCATCCGTAGGTTGATACTGAGGCAAGCTATAGATTTCGGTAGTAAAAAAGCGCAGTAAACGACTTTTGCCCACACCAGGCTCACCAATAAGAAGACAGCCAGTACCATCAAGCCCAGACATGGCAAATGTTTCATGGAGATTTTCAAGCGCATCGTTAAATGCATCATGTCTATAGGTCTTAAAATATAACTCCTTCACTTTGGGTGGAAGCTTATCGGGATCAAACCGAGAAGATAGGTCACTGTTCATATCAATAGGTAAGGGGGTTGCTACATTAACCATATTAATTCCTGTATTTATAAATAAAAATGAAGGTTAGGATTCGTCATGCGGTTTAACATTTGATAAATCGATATTGCCAATTGGACTCTCATACTGCGATTTAGCAGAGCTTTCTCCATCTCCTCGCGGAGAAGTTTCTTTTAAGTTTTTAGCCACCTCATCTTCATAATCCTTAGGTATGGCTTTACGATTTTTTTTGGTGTTAGACTTCTCAGTCTTCGTTTTATGCTCAACTTTGGCTGCAATAATTTCGGGGTTTTCATCAACAGTTCGCTTGTGGCCGTAACCTTTATTTTTATAGGTAGAAGGATTTTTGGCCTCAAACTCGGCCAAAGTCATACCAGGCGTAATATCAGGATGTGTGGTTGTTACTTCAAAAGCCTGCTCTGTAAAGGGGTCTATTACCGTAATTGAGTAAACATCAGTATCTGAATAACGGCATTGAACAATGGGCTCTAACCCTTGTTGTAATAGTGCTAATCCAATATCCTTGAGCATGCCATTATCATCGTTATAACGAATTTTGTTAATAACAACGCCTTGGTGACAAACATCGCCAGAGATTTTTCTGCTCGTGATATTCCCAGCGGGCAGCATGACATTAATCATATCAATCGGTTCTTCTGGGGCCCACTCACTATCAAGTGCTTCCTGCCATTTTTCAGCAGGTGTCATCCCTTTTAAGCCACTATGCGGTGTATGATGATATTCATCGACAATCCATGACTCAAGTGCACGACGCAATGCATCGATTGTTAGAGTAGCTTGCGCCTTAATATCATGCTCTAGCTTTTTCTGGTCGTCTTGTGTGGATACGTAGCCTGGCACGGATCTTGCGAAGGAACTACGTACAGTCAGGTTAAACCTCTCGATAAAAGGTTTTAACCAAGGGCTGTTAGAAGCAACCGTTTCAATAAATGTCCCACAGTAGCTATAAACATAACCATGTGTTTCGAGCGAACTAAAACCAGGTCCACCATCGAAAATGAGCTTCTCCGGTACGCCGAAACAAAACCAGTAATTTCCACGTAAAGTGTGGTAACTACCTTCAAGCTTTGTGCATACTGCGTGACGAATTGCACTAATAACCGTAGAGCTTGGCTCACCGCTACCTAATTGCATTTCATAGCCAAGGACGCAACGTGTATGTACGTCTAGTAAAAATATAACAGTGACTGGACCAAGGAAATTTCCTTCCTCGTCGACAACACCAATTTGCAGGTGAACTCCGTCGGCTTCAACGCGCTCTAAGGGTCTTTTAGTTATGAATTTTTTAACGGCATTGCGAAGTAATTTTTTTATTTCCGTTTTACTATATTTCTTTTTAAATAACTCTTTAGGCGAAATAATGCTTTTAAGCCAAGAGTTGAAGGTTTCTCGTGATGGCCAATCATCGAATTTTGTTTTGGCAATAGGTACAAATTTATCGTAGGTGTATTGCATTGATTGGCCGATAGGCTGAAAAAAGTATTCATCTGCAACTTGTAGAGCTAGCTCCTTAACTTCCTCAGAGAACTTAGATTTACGTTTATGCTTAACTCCACTAGGCTTAAGTTGTTTTGCACCTCCAACGAGATTACGCTCAGCCATAGCCCATTCACCTAGCAAAGTTAAGCTGGGTGGATTTGGGTCTTCTAATTTAGCACTTACAATTTCAATACATTTTTGTCTAACCTTTACACCGCCGACACCACCTTTGCTCCGTCCCATTAAGCCGTTTAAGTTTTTAATGTATGCATTGATGCGTTGTTGTTCAATAATTTCAGAAGGAGTGAGAATTCCTGCGGAGTGAGGCCCAGGCTGCCTATCGTCAACGAAAAAAAGGGCTGTACCGAAGGCTTGTTCCATTTCAAAGTTTGATAAGATTAAAGGCTGTAACTCTTTAGACTCAAATACAAGTGTCACATGCTCATTTCCGCTGGGGATAATACGAGCAAGCATATTTTTGAAGCGAATTAATGCACCAGATTGTCGAAGTGATTTTGCATTGGTGGTTTTATTCATAAAGTTTCCAAGTAATTAAATGGGAAAGTAAATTGTGATTGAAGCTCTGTGATTAGTACTAACCCCAAGTAAGTACCAGAGAGGGCCAAGGCTGCGTTAAATCACATCTAAATAATTTATGTGCGATGGATCTCTTTACAAAAACACGAGGAATACCTCTTCTGTCTGCAATCCGATGCATTTGAGCAAGCGTCTTTTTTTTAGGTGTAATGTTTTCAGTTAACGCTTTAAATTCGTTAATAGGACTGGGGTGAATGAGACTAGGGTAAAGCTGTGCGAGGTTTTCAGGCCGATGGCCTTTTCGAATATCACGCTCAGTGCGTACCTCAAAGTTTTTGCCAATGGCATCATATTGCTCTTCTAAAAATTTAAACTTCTCTTTGTTTTCTTCCGTATTGGCATCTTTCTCATACTTAATTTCACATACGGTGTTCCGTCCAATTTTGACCGGCTTCTCGCTGTCCGGAGTGTAATTGACTAACTTGTCGTTACATAGATGAATAAGAGGATCTGGTTGCATCTCGAAGTCTTCACCATCTTCCAACCTAAATACTTCTAACCTCAAATGGTCTAGCTCAAGTTCACTTTCTAAAATGCATGCCCGCATGGTTTTTCTGATAAAGCCAACACTGGTGTTTCTAGTGAAAGATTGTTTGGCTTGTGTTCTTGGTTTTCTTGTCATAATTCATGTAAACTATCAATTGGTTTTGTGCGGATTATAGGGACGCACCTGGTGAAGTCAAACGCTCTAAATGACTGATTTAATTATTGTTATATTATATTAAAGTAGTTCAACTCATTGTTTTTAATCTATGATTTCCTTCTTAAGTATTTATTTCCAAATCAAGTAAAAAAAAGCAAAACTAACAAAATAATTTTGCGGTTCAACGACTAACAATCATTTGCGACGAATGACATGTAAACTTTTCTGTCAAAAAATTTGTGACTGCTATCAATAGCCTTCAGCCACCGACAGTTGTATTTATTTAGTGATTTAATAAGAGCAGGAGAGAGTAAGTTTTAACAACTTTTACTTGATATTCATCAAACACTTATCAGTTTTTGAACAAACAACCCTATTAGATTTTTTTTACTATTGCTGTCGGTTTCATAATGAGACATACTGGCTCTGACTATTTGAATAATAAAAAGAATTTCTACGATATGGACAATCAATTAGAAAAATTGAGCTACGCTCAGCAGCAGCGTCTCGCCTATATTGATTTTAAATTGTATTTTACCGGTAGCGTTACACGCTCCGAAATTGTCCAGCACTTCAAATTAGGCGTTTCAGCCGCGACTCGTGATATAAACCTTTATAAAGAACATGCGCCGAAAAACATGGCGTATGACAATACCCAAAAGAAGTATTTTCTAACCAATAGCTTCAAACCACTCTTTAAACATGATGCAAAACGCACGCTAGTTAAGCTCGCCCATCAGATATCTGATGGCTTTGATGCCATTGGTGATGTTGAATTTCCAGTAGAACAACCAAGCCAGCTTAACGTACCTGATATCAATGTTATTGCCAAACTTACCCAAGCGATGATTAACGGCAAAGCGGTAAGTGTTATTTATACGTCACTTTCAAGTGGCTCTAGCGCACGTGAATTAGTACCGCATACCATTGTTGATAATGGCCTTCGTTGGCATGTACGTGCCTATGACAGAAAGAGTAATGCGTTTAGAGATTTTGTATTAACACGCCTTGCCAAAGTAACTGTTATTAACAACGAACCTGAAGTAAACGAAATTAAGGTTCAAGATGAACAGTGGAATACAATAATGCCACTAGAAATCGTACCGCACCCTAAAAATGTGCAACATCCTACCGCAATTAAAATGGATTACGGCATGGAAAATGGCATGCTCAAATTAGACGTTAGAGCAGCAATGGCAGGATATTTATTAAGGCGCTGGAATGTGGATTGTACAGAAGAAGCTTCGCTCGTTGGCGCTGAATACCAGTTGTACTTAAGAAACAGGCAAACACTTTATGGTACTGAGAATTTGGCAATAGCACCAGGTTATAAAGCATAATGATATAGGTGTGTTTATGGATGAACTTTCTTTAAGAATATTAAAATATTTAAAAGATCGACCAAATCAATTTGATATCGAAATATCAAGAAATCTCGATATTCCAAGGGCTGTCGGCAAGCGCTATTTAAATGTTGTATTAAAAGATCGAGTTACACAGTGCGACTTTGGTTTGTGGCGAATGATAGATAATAACCATGAAGTCTGCGATAAAAATAATAACGGAGAACAACAGAATATGGACAATTCAGCCAATACTCAGTTAAACCAAAACTTCGCTTTTGATTCTTTGCAGTCAATTAGAAACCGCTTATTAGACCTAACAGGTAGAAATCGTCTTTTAAACTTCCGTCATGGTAAGTCAGGTTTTATTCGCGTTATTGATGAAATGCCAAATCAATTGGCTGAGAATATTCTTGAAAACCATAAATTCACTTTTATCCCAATTGATGAACCTTTAAGAGAGGAGTTAATTAAGCACGGTTATATTGTTATAGATGATGAAGGACAAGATCTAAAAATTAAAGCGGACCCAAGTGCAAAAGAGTGGGCAAAAGTCAAAGGCTTTAATACTAATTATGAGCTCCCGCAAAGCATTAAGTCGAAAGACTCGAAGCATAATGATACTAATATTCAATCATTACTTTATCCTAGGGAACTAGAAGCACAATTAAGAAATATAAGAACAAAAGCAAATACCGCTATAGAGGAAACTGGGGCAAATATTCTCTATTTATCTTTTGGATTTTTGGAATGGTTTGAAGATGAAAATTCCAGTGTAATAAGACAAGCTCCTCTATACTTAATTCCTGTGAAAATTGACAGGGCGTCTTTAAATAAAAAATTAGGAACTTACACATACACCATTGAATTTACGGGTGAAGATATCATCCCCAACCTTTCGTTAAGAGAGAAGTTGAAGCATGACTTTCATCTAGTATTACCTGAGTTAGTCGAAGACATATTACCTGAGGAGTATTTGAAGCTGGTTGAAAGTCAGCTTCTACGGCATAAACCTCAGTGGAAAATTAAACGCTTCTCAACTTTATCAATGTTTGATTTTAGTAAATTACTGATGTATTTAGATTTAGATCCTTCCCGTTGGCCTCAAGGGGCTGGCAACATTCAAAACCACGCTATTCTTCAAAAGTTTTTTGCTAAAGAAGGTATCGATGGTGATGGCGGAACTAGCTCTAATTTCGGTGAAGAATATTTAATTGATAAATTAGATGATGTGCATAATCTATACCCATTAATAGATGATGCCGATAGTTCTCAACATAGTGCTTTAGTTGATGCTATACAGGGCAAAAACTTAGTTATTGAAGGCCCTCCAGGATCCGGTAAATCTCAGACAATAACAAATTTGATTGCGGCAGCGATATCTCAAGGAAAAAAAGTATTGTTCGTTGCTGAAAAAATGGCAGCACTTCAGGTAGTAAAATCTAGACTAGAAAGGGCTGGATTAGGCGATTTTTGTTTAGAATTGCACAGTCATAAAACCCAAAAAAAACAAGTTTATGAAAATATAGCCCAAAGAATTCATAATCAAGATGAATACCGTTATCCTTCATCTATAGATATTGATATTCAAATGTACGAAGAGAAAAAAGAAGCATTAAGCAATTATGCTAATTTAATTAATAGTACGTGGAAAAATACAGGTAGAACCATTCATCAAATATTTACAACAGCAACAAGATATAGAGAAGAGTTTACAGAAATAGCATTAGAAGATATAAAACCAGACCATATTAATGGCCAAAGCTTTGATGAAATATCCTCAAGAAGAACAACAGATGAGCTTAAAAAATACGCTGATGTTTTTGACGAGGTAAAAAAACAGATAAGCTCAGAAGCTGAACTATCTGATCATCCTTGGTTTGGTGTTTATAATAAATCAATTCAATTATTTGATTGTGATGATATATGTAAGCTTTTAGTTAACTGGAATGATTCTATTGGCGTATTAGAGCAATCTGTTAATCCTTTAAATGAGCAATTAAATGGTATTGTAACAAGCGATATTTCTGCTTTTAAACAGCTTTTAGCTGATAGTAATCGTATGCCAAAAGTAAAAGGTACAGAATATTTTCCAGCCTTGAAATTGATAACGCCAGAAAATGAGAAAGCTCTAAATGAATATATTACGCAATATCAGTCAGTTATTAGTTTATTAAAAAAATTAGAAACTTTATTTGAACCAATTGCGCTAAGCGGAGATGAAAACCTTAAATGTTTGATTGATTCAAACAGCAATTTACAGCAGATATGTAAGAGTACTGAATTAAAACTAACTAATACCTTTCAACAACTACAGCTATTAAAATCCCTAAAAGACCTAAGTCTGTCTATTGCCGAAGATTTGAATACATTAACAGAACAAGACAACAGTTTGTCTGAGATGTTAGCATCATCATTCAATGGTTTTAGTGATTTTAAGCAATACTTTGAACATATCAATACTCTAGACATAACCTTGATTTCTAGACGGCATGAACTATTTAATAATGAATTATTAGATCAACATCTCTCCAATTTAGAAGAACTTTTACCTAAGATTCAACCATTACACAAAAAACTAGAACAGCAATTTAATCTAGAGAACTTACCCTCTGTAAGTGAACTAAAAGAAATTGATGGCATATTGAACGATGCAGGTCTTTTCTGTTGGTTTAGTGGTGATTGGCGAGCAGCTAAATCTAAATTGCTTATGCACGCTAAAGGTATAAAGCCTAAGGCTAAAACCTTAGCACCATTAATTTCTAGTTTAGTTTCTTATCGAGAATTATCAGCTTATCAAACATTGCTAAAACATGAATTCAAGGGAATTGAAACTCCTATTGCTGAACTCATTAGTATTCGAAATTGGTATAAAGAAATTCGTTTTTCATACGGGATCGGTTTTGGCAAAAAGGTAACATTTGCTAATTCATTGTTTTCAATTGAAAGTGAGATATTTAAAGGCTTAAAACACTTAGCAACGTCAAAAACATTGGCAGAATTTGAACTGTTTTTTCAATTATTTCCTCAATTAGAAAGTGTATTTGTACATCCTATATTCGAAAATAAAAATGCAGACCTATCAGCTGATAATGGTATCTCATCTTTTGCTGAGGAGATCGAAAATGATATCAAAACGTTACAATCACTTTGTAAGAAGGATTTTACTTTAACTCAGCTATCGCAAGGAATTGAAAATATATCATCTTTTATTCATAAAGATGATCAACTTATAGAAAACTCAATTTCTATAGATATATTTGATGAGAATACTCGTCTTTCAGCTAGGAACATTTCAACAGAACAATTAATAAGAATACAATCTACGTTGACGTTAAGTGGAGCCATTAATTTGCTCGAATCGAAGCACTTGAAAGAATATTTATTAAATAATGTTTCTAGTGAAAAAGTCTCGTTACTAAAATCAAACTTGAATTGTATTACTGTTCCATTTTATAACTACCAACATAGATTGAAAGCGTTCAACGCTAGAGTAAATCTTGACGAAAGTGCCTGGTTTAAGGGAACAAATGGTAAATTCGATTTATTAATTGAGCGTAACAAGAAGGCAATTAGTCAACCTCGCTGGTTAAGTACTTGGGTTGATTTTATTCGAATCAGAACATCGTTATCTGACAAAGGCTTAGAAAATTTACTGCGTTACACCGAAACAGGGGCTTTAGATCTAGAAAATATCGAACAAATATATATTTATTCAGTATTTGATATATTGTCTAGAGAAATCATAATTGAAAATAAACAACTCGCTTATTTTTCAGGAGCGGATCAAAATGCTACTCGTAAACAGTTTAGACAATATGATGATAACCTCAAAAAACTACAACAAGAAAAAATTGCGTACCAAGTAGCTAGAAACAGTATTTCAAATACAGTCCCAGGTGTATCTAGTGGCAAAGTAGCTGCTTATACTGAAATGGGACTTATCAATAAAGAAATTAATAAGAAAACCCGTCATGTGCCTATTCGGCAACTTGTTAAAAGAGCGAGTAAATCACTTATAGCATTAAAACCATGCTTCATGATGGGGCCACATTCGGTGGCTCAATATTTAGCGCCAGGGCTGTTAGAGTTTGACTTGGTTGTAATGGATGAGGCATCTCAAATAAAACCACAAGATGCGTTAGGTACTATTGCCAGAGGAAAACAATTAGTAGTAGTTGGAGATCCAAAACAGTTACCACCAACAAGCTTCTTCGATAAAACGGTTGAAAACGAAGATGAAGATGCTACCGCTATAGAACAATCAGAAAGTATACTTGATGTATCTTTTCCAATGTTTAATGCCCGACGTTTACGCTGGCATTACCGTTCACGTCATGAAAGTTTAATCGCATTTTCAAATCAAGAGTTTTATGACAGTAACTTAGTTGTCTTCCCATCACCATCAAGTAAAAGTGATGAATTTGGTATTAAATTTACCCATGTAAAAAGTGGGCGATTTGTTAACCAGCATAATATTGAGGAAGCTAAAGTTATTGCAGAAGCTGTGCGAATTCATTTATTGCATCGCCCTCATGAGTCATTAGGTGTTGTAGCTATGAGCTCGAAGCAACGGGAACAAATTGAACGATGTGTAGAAGAACTATCGAAAGATGATGTACAATTTCGAGATGCATTAGCTGAAAATTCCAATATGGAAGAAGCTTTATTTCTTAAAAACCTTGAAAACGTTCAAGGTGATGAACGAGATGTAATCTTTATCTCATGTACCTATGGCCCACAAGAAGCGGGTGCAGCGCAAATGCCGCAGCGTTTTGGGCCAATAAATTCTGCCGCCGGTGGTAGAAGATTAAATGTTCTATTTACTCGTTCTAAAAAACGTATGCATGTTTTCAGCTCAATGACTGAGGGGCATATTGTTGCGTCTGATACATCAAGTCCAGGAGTTCATGCATTAAAAAGTTTCTTAAGTTTTGCTCAAACAGGTAAGCTTCAGCAACAAAAACATACGGGTAAACAGCCTGATAGCGATTTTGAAATATCTGTAATGAATGCATTAAAACTAGAAGGTTTTAATTGTGTTCCTCAAGTTGGTGTTGCTGGCTACTTTATAGATTTGGCCGTGCAAGATCCTGGGCAACCTGGTCGTTACTTAATGGGCGTCGAATGTGATGGTGCAACATATCACTCCGCTAAGTCCGCTAGAGACCGAGATAGGCTTCGCCAATCTGTACTTGAAGGCTTGGGATGGAACATTAAGCGTATCTGGTCAACAGACTGGTTTAAAAATCCTCAAGCCCAGTTAAAGCCAATAATTGAAGCATTACACCAATTAAAAACAGCCGCACCAGAACAATCTGTGATGGACTCTGAAGTAGACGAAATTGAAAGCGTAATGGCACATGAAAATGAAATTATTCATGAAGTCGATAATTACACCCATAGTGATGATGCCTTAGAAGTCAAACTTCAAAAGTTTGATCAAGAAGTAATTGTAAAGACTGGTGATGAAATACCACTAGCAAATAGATTACTAAGGCCTGCGATGATTGCCGCGTTATGTGTGTTCAAGCCTATTTCCAAAAGTGAATTTTTGGAAGTTATTCCTCCGTATCTGCGATCATCAACCTCTACTGAACATGGAAAGCATCTTGATCAAGTATTGAACATCATTGCTGAAGATGAGGAAGAAATAGTCGGACAACTTGATTTAATTTAAACAAATCAAGTTTAAAAGGAAGTAAAAATGAAGATTAAACCAACAGCGTTTGGATTGGCTATTGGCATGACAGCACAAGAATTAAAAGCATTGGAAGATGAATTTCTTTAAACCCACCTTTTATCAAGTTTTAAAAGAGTAAAAGGATTTACATGAATTATGAACAGTTAAAGCTTAAACAGCGTGAAATAAGATCGGGCTTTAGTGAAAGTTTAGGCTTACGTGTGCATAGAGCCTTAAGTGGGCTTAATCGCTCTGAGCAATGTGAAGAAGACATAGACGCACAGTTCATTTTTTTGTGGATATCCTTTAATGCGGCGTATTCGCAAGATGTCGATGCGATCAGGATAACAGAAACGCAATCATTTCAAATGTTTGTACAAAAACTTTGTGAATTAGATCAACAAGAACAAATACATCATTTATTATGGAATGAGTTTTCGAGCAGTATTCGCTTATTAATCGATAATCAGTTTGTATTCCAACCATTTTGGGATCATCACAACGGTAAAATAAGTGAACAAGAATTTAAAGATCGGTTTAACAAAGCAAAAATTAGGGCAAACAAAGCACTAGGCCAAGGTAATAGCCCTGTATTATTAACCGTTATATTATCGAGGCTTTATACATTACGTAATCAAATTATGCATGGCGGAGCAACATGGCAAAGCTCGGCTAATCGTGACCAACTCAGAGATGCAGTAAATTTTCTCTCAAAGTTAGTCCCCATATTAATAAATACCATGATGGATAACGCAAATGCCCTATGGGGTGATGCCAGTTATCCATTAATCAACAACAGTTTAATTTGTAGCTAACTTAGTAGATTAAAATGAATCAATTAGAAAAAAAATTGTTAAGTAAAACCATTAAGGGACTCATTCGTCACAATAGTTATCTATGGTGGGAGTTAAAAAAGCAAGCAGATGACTTTGGCTATCAAACAAGTTACCCAAGGCAATTTGAATATGAGCAACCAGCAAGGATATTTATTAAAAAATTACCTGCCGATAAGAAAGTAGAATTGTTTAATGAAGCGATTAAACGCCAACAACCAAATAACTTAAGCATGGAAGAGTTTTTACAACAAACTTACGTGTCAGAAATAATAGAAGAAATTGGACGGCGGGCAGATATAGCTGCGCGAAGAACCGTTAATTGGTAACAAATAATCAAAACTGAGTCTTAACAAGCTCAGAAAGTGGATAAAATAAATGAACAATGAAGAACAAGATTTTTTAAATGGCTTAGAAAAGAAGCTATGGACAGCCGCCAATAAATTACTACCAGCGCTTGATGCTGCTCACTACAAGCACGTGATGTTGGGGCTAGTATTCCTAAAATACACTAGTGATGCTTTTGAAATTCGACGCGAGCAATTAAGAGAGCAATTTGCGCAGCCAGAAAACGAATACTATATTGACCCTGCCGACTTTAAAGGTGGCATTGACAGCCAAGAATACCTTGAAGAAGTGAATGTTGAACTTGAAGTTCGAGACTTTTACACAGAAAAGAACGTATTTTGGGTGCCGAAAGAAGCGCGTTGGTCTTTTTTACGTGATAAGAATTCGCCTTTATTAAAAGGTGGAGAGCTGGACGTGGGTGTAAACAGTTCAACAGGCAAAGGCGGTAAAATAATACGCTCTGTTGGCCAGTTAATTGACCATGCGCTTGAAGCTATTGAAAAAGACAACAGCAAGCTAAAAGGCGTTCTCAACAAGCTTTATACCACGCTTAAAATCGATCAAAGTAAATTGGCCGAGCTAATTGATTTAATTTCAACTGTACCTTTCAACCATGCCACTATGAATTCTAAAGATATTCTTGGTCATGTTTACGAATATTTCTTAGGGCAGTTTGCCTTAGCAGAAGGTAAAAAGGGTGGTCAATACTACACTCCTAAATCTATCGTTAGTTTAATTGTCGAAATGCTACAACCCTATAAAGGGCGAGTATACGATCCGGCGATGGGCAGCGGTGGCTTTTTTGTACAATCTGAAAAGTTCATCACAGAACATGGCGGTAAAATCGGTAACGTCTCAATTTACGGACAAGAATACAACCATACTACGTGGCAATTAGCGGCAATGAACATGGCTATTCGTGGTATCGACTTTAATTTTGGTAATGAGCCAGCGTCAACCTACACCAATAATCAACACCCTGATTTACGCGCAGATTACATAATGGCGAATCCGCCTTTCAATATGAAAGAGTGGGATATTGGCGTTAGTGACGACGACCCGCGCTGGGTTTACGGCACACCGCCAACTAACAACGCCAACTTTGCTTGGATGCAACACATGCTGTATCACTTAGCACCTAAAGGCAGCATGGGTTTGCTATTAGCCAATGGCTCTATGAGTTCAAATACCAGTAATGAAGGTGTTATACGCCAAGCACTTATCGATAACGACCTAATCGAATGTATGATCGCCTTACCAGGGCAATTGTTTACCAATACGCAAATTCCTGCCTGCATTTGGTTTTTAACCAAAGATAAAAAAGCCCATACCAATGCTATGGGTGAAGAGTTACGCGACAGAACAGGTGAAGTATTGTTTATTGATGCCCGTAACTTAGGTTATATGAAAGATCGTGTATTACGCGACTTTACTGAAGAAGATACCGCCTCAGTTACAGATTTATTTCATAAATGGCAGAGCAAAGACTTTCATTCGGTTGAGTCAGTAATGGCTTGGAAAGAAAAAGCCGAGACTGAAAGTAAAGTAGAAGGTTTATGTATAGAGCCTGAGATGCCATATGAAGATGCTGCTGGTTTTTGTAAATCAGTAAAACTAGCCGATATTACCAAACATGATTATATATTAACCCCTGGTCGTTACGTTGGTGCTGTTGAACAAGAAGTTGATGGCGAAGCCTTTGCCGACAAAATGGCGCGTTTAACCTCACAGTTGAAAAATCAATTTGAGAAAAGCGATGAATTAGAGTTACAGATTAAAGATAACCTAAAAGGATTAGGTTATGAGTGTTGAAATTACAAATAACAATATTCAGTACGTTAAAATCGGAGATATTGCGGCTAAGGAAAAATATAGTTGTGTCGGTGGTCCTTTTGGTTCATCGCTATCTAGAAAACATTACGTAGATGATGAAGCTGTACCTGTTATCAGAGGTACAAATTTGAATAGTGACCAATTTATAGATGACGGATTTGTTTTTGTCAGCGAAGAAAAAGGCGATGCGTTACATCGAAACATGGCTTATTGTGGCGATATTGTTTTCACGCAAAGGGGAACTTTAGGGCAGGTAGCTTTAATACCAGATACTGTTAAATTTAAACGTTATGTTGTTTCTCAAAGTCAGATGAAACTAACGGTAAACAATGAAATCGCTGACCCATACTATGTATACTCATATTTTAGAAGCCAAGAAGCAAAGAAAGTTATAAATAATAGAGCAATAATCGGTGGTGTTCCTCATATAAATTTAGGTATTTTAAAAGCAATAGAAATACCATTACCTTCTTTGATTAAGCAAAAAAAAATCACAAGCATAATTAAAAGCTTAGACGATAAAATTCAATTAAACAGTCAACTAAACCAAACACTAGAACAAATAGCGCAAGCGATTTTTAAAAGCTGGTTTGTTAATTTTGAACCGACTAAAGCTAAAATAGCTGCTCGTGAAGCTTTATTTGCAGATTTGGCTGATGCATCAAAAGAAAATAGCGTGGCTACAGCAGGTCAAACTGGTAAGGCACTGTCTCCTGAAATAATAGCCGAAGCAGAGCGGCAAGCCGCCATTCAAGTTATTAGTGCTGTTGGTGATATTGCTTCCACCGAACAACTTGAAACTTTAGCAGACTTATTCCCTAACCAACTAATTGATAGTGAACTAGGCGAAATACCTGAAGGATGGGATGTTACTAGGTTTAAGCCTATTGTTGAAAAATACATAGATAACCGAGGAAAAACACCTCCTACTGTTGACTCAGGTATACCTTTACTCGAAGTAAAACACTTGCCTGAAAATGCTTTATATCCCATGGAGTCTACGAATAAGTATGTAGATGAAGATACTTATAACTCTTGGTTTAGAGCACACTTAGAACCAGACGATATAATAATTTCGACAGTTGGAACAATTGGCCGTATTTGTTTAATGCCTGAAAATAGGAAACTGACTATAGCTCAGAACCTTTTGGGCATGCGCTTTAATAGAGAAAAGGCGTCACCTATTTTTATGTATTATCAAATGGATGGCTTTAGGTTCAGACATGATGTTGATGCAAGACTCGTTATTACGGTTCAAGCGAGTATCAAACGTAAAGATCTAGAAACAATTGACCTATTAAAGCCTTCAATTGAAATACAGAATGCTTTTGAAAGAATTGTAAAACCAATTGCGCAAAAACAAGCACCACTAGAGAACACTACACTTGAGAAATTAAGAGACACCTTGTTACCAAAGCTCCTCTCAGGTGAAATTGCTTTAACCTGTCAGGATAAGGAAGAATCCTGTGCTAGTTAATCAAACAGATGAAAGAATTTTCAATAATACATTTAAAGGTGCTCAACCAACACGTCTAAATGCCTGTGTTGGTAATAATGGCAATCCACAACAACCTGAGTATGCTGAGGGCTTTATAGATGCCTCGCTTTCATTATGTAAACTGGTTGTTGAAGACCCTAGTTATTTGGTTGATTGCTATATATATCCTATCGCTTTCAACATGAGACACGGTGTTGAGTTGTGGATAAAACATTTCATCACTCAACTTGTACCTATTAGAAATGAAATACTAGTAGACACGATCAACCTAACTGCAACTCATGATATCAATATTCTTTGGAGAGAGTTTAAAAATCACGCTCATTTAAAAGATAGTCGATTTGTAGATATTACCGATAGATTAGATGAATATATAAATAACATAGGGGAGATTGACCCTACCGCGCAAACCTTCAGATATCCGTTTAGCAATGAAAGTATTAAGCACCTTACTAAAACACCTATAATTAATATAAGAAATCTTGCTAGTCGATTAGTAAGCTTAAAAGAGTTGTTAGCTGAACTTAGATCATTAATTTATTATCTCCAAGACGAATACGATACAGGCTCTTATACATCAAAACTTTCAAGAGTACAGTTGTTTGAAATGGCAAAAGCTTTACCACCAAAAGAAGAGTGGGCCAATGAAAGCTTTAAAGAAACTAGAGAAAATATAAAGCAGCAGTTTGCATTAGCAAGTAACAAAGATTGTATTAAAGCGATTAATATTATCAAGGAGCATTATGAAATGGCTCCGTTGATTAATATGTTAATTCCATTAAAGGCAGCCACATATTCTGATATATCAAGTTTTTTAACTCATTGGTCAGTGTTCCATCCTGAACGTGAAGAATTTCCACTAGGTACATCTATTTTTCAAAGCTCTCCTAACTTCATTTTTGGATCAAACAAGTTAGAACATGAAGCCCTCGATAATGTAGTAAACGCATTGAGTATTGAAGCCTTAGCCGATATTGGCGCTTTATTTGAGTTTGGTAGATCTACTCAATTTTCTGAAGATTATGAACATAGGTATAAGGCGAGGTCAGCCGAGGTTAGCTTTATTAAAGATGATAAAGGTAAAGTTTCTGAGTTTATTAATCACTATTTAGAGAAAACAAACTTTAATCATATGCTGTATTTAAGTTTAAAACGATTAAAGCAAGATGAAGTTATTGAAGCATTAGCTAAAGACAACACTGAGTTTAACAAGGAAGTAGAAAGATGTTCAAAATAGACCAATCAAGTAACCGTATATCTCGCTTACAAAGTAAAAGTTTTAGTGAATTAGGCTTTTCAGAGCGTAATCATTTACAAGAATGGTTAGCTTATCAACCAGACGCCTTTGGTGAAGAACTGTTAATTATTCAAAAAGAATTTGATGGTTTTGATGATACCCGTGAGCGCTTAGATTTATTAGCGCTAGATAAAGACGGTAACTTGGTGGTTATTGAAAACAAACTTGATGACACTGGCCGTGATGTTATTTGGCAAGCGCTTAAATATGCGTCGTATTGCTCTAGCTTAAACAAAAAACAAATTGTTGAAATTTTCCAAAGCTACTTAAATCGTTTTTGTGATCTTGATACCAAGAATAGTAATAGTGCAGAAGTCAAACAAGATGCTAATGCACTTATCTGTGAGTTTTTAGACGTACCTGATTTAGGTGAGGTGGTTTTGAATTCAGGTAACAACCAACGGTTAATATTTGTTGCTGCTAATTATCGCAAAGAAGTTACCAGTACAGCACTATGGCTATTGAGCCATAACATTCAATTACAATGTTTTAAAGTAACCCCGTATTCAATGGGAGGTCTTGAAGAACAACAATTATTTTTAAACGTTGAACAAATTATTCCAACTCCCGAGGTTAAAGAGCTGATGATTGGCATGAGTGCCAAAGAAGCCGATGAAAAAGAAACCGTAGTTGAGCTTAAAAATCGCCATAAAGTAAGACTAGGATTTTGGGAGCAAGCACTTGAGGCAATGCGAGATAGTGATTGTAATTTATTCGATAACATTAGCCCAACAAAGGATCATTGGATTAATGCTGGCTCTGGCGTTCGCTCTTGTCCGTTTGCACTTATCTTTGGCACCAAAGAAGCGCGTGTTGAATTTAATATGAGTCGCTCAGAAACAGAAGACAATAAGTTTATGTTCGATTTGTTATTAACAAAGAAACAAGAGATTGAAAGCAAGTTTGGAGCTGAACTTGAATGGCTAAGACTCGATGATAAAAAAGCCAGTAGAATTCAATTTAGAAAAGAATTTGATGGTTATAACAATGAAAACTGGCCTGAGATAATTAAGTGGTTGGTGGCAGAAATGATCAAATTTGAAAAAGCATTAAAACAACCGCTTAATGATGCAAATAAAGCCCTAAAAAATAGAGACTAACATGGATATTGTAAATCCACTTTCTTACATGAAGTTGATTGTAGTAGTTAATAAAGGAATATAAATATGGCTGATTCAAACTTTAGTTTTTTAACACAAGATTATAGCAAATTGGCAGCACTAGGCAGTGCTGCTGAACAATACGCTCATGATGACCCGCAAGCAGCAATGGTTAAGTTACGTTGCTATACAGAGCAATTGGTCGGTTATATTTATTCTGAATTGTGTTTTGAAATAGAACCACAGGCAGATTTATTTACACGCCTTAATAACGCTCAATTTACAGATGTTGTAGATGCGGCCATTGTCGCCAAGTTTCATGCGTTGCGCAAGCAAGGTAATAAAGCCGCACATAGTAATGTTGAGCACTCTAGTGGTCAAACACTCTGGTTGATTAAAGAAGCTTATTTTATTGGCCGCTGGTTTATGCAAACAATGCAGACAAGTCATGTAGTTGTTCCAGAGTTTTTTGAAATTGAAAATAGCAACGATATTGAAGATGCATTAAGTCAAAAGTTAAATCAAAAAAACATTGAATTAACCCAATATATTGAAACTGAATCCCTAGCATTAATAGCCGCTCAAGAAGAGTTAGCCGTTTTACGTGAAGAGTTAATTATGGCTCAAGAGGTTATTGTTGAACCACCCACTTTTATTGCGGTAGAAGCCTTCAAGAGTGCGAGTAAAGAGTCAGCACAAAGCTTTGATTTAGAGATGGAAGAAACGCGTCGGCGCGTTAATATTCTTGATTGTTTTGGTGATAAAACCCTTAATGAAGGTCAAAAACAATTAGTAGAAGAGGTAGATAGATTTTTATCAGATAAAACAACATCGGTATTTCTATTAAAGGGTTACGCAGGTACAGGTAAAACCTTTATTACCTATGGGATAACTCAATACTTAAATGCTATTGGCCGACAAAAGGTTTTAATGGCTCCTACTGGTAAAGCAGCAAAGGTACTAAGCGATAAAACTGAAACAAACGCGTCGACCATTCATCGTATTATCTACAACTATGAAAATGTTAAAGAATTTAAAGAAGAAGGGTTGGAAGGCTCTGAAACTTTCCGTTGCTACGCAGAATTAAAAGTAAATTTAGATACGAGTGAAACCGTATATATTATTGATGAAGCTTCGATGGTATCAGACCTTTATTCTGATTCTGAATTTTTTCGTTTCGGTTCAGGTTTCTTACTCAAGGATTTATTGAAATACATCAACCTTGACCATAATGATCACAATAAAAAAATAATATTTATTGGTGATAATGCCCAGCTTCCTCCTGTAGGCATGTCTTATTCTCCGGCATTAACAGCTAAATACCTGAAAGATAAGTATCAACTAAATAATCACGAATGTGAACTGACCGAAGTGGTTAGGCAGAAAGCTGATAGTGGTGTTATGGCTAACGCTAAAAAATTGCGAGTAGCACTTGCTGCGGAACAATTTAACCAACTAGATTTTGAAACGGCATACGCCGATATTACACCTTTACATGTTGATGACTTAGTAGGGCAATATATTGAAGCTTGTGATGGTAAAGTAGCACAAGCCAAAAATGCTATTGTTATTGCTTCCTCTAATAGACAGGTGAGTAAATACAATCAGGTTATTCGTGAGCACTTTTTCCCCATACAAGAAACCTTAGTTGCTGGTGATAAAGTTATTTCGGTAGCCAATCATTATCTTAAAAATCATGTTGTCACCAATGGCGAATTTGGCATGATAAAGCAGCTACTGTCTGAACCTGAGTTTAAAACTGTTGTACTGAGGAAAAAAGGTGAACTTGGCTTAACTGAAACAATCCAAGTTCGACTTTGCTTTCGTGATGTTGAACTTGGGTTTCGTAATGAATACGGCGAAGTAAATTTCTTTAAGAGTAAGATTGTAGAAAACCTACTTTACAATGACGAGCCTACCTTAAGCTCGGACGAAAATAAGGCGTTGTATGTGGACTTCCGTAAGAGGCACCCTCATTTATTATCGAAGAGTAAGCGTGTTGAATTTAAAGAAGCCTTACTTAATGACCCTTACTTTAATTCATTCAAGCTAAAGTTTGGCTATGCCATTACTTGTCATAAAGCACAGGGTAGTGAGTGGAATCAAGTCTTTTTGAAGTGTAGTTCTCATCATAAAACACTCACTAAAGATTACTTTCGTTGGTTATATACGGCTATAACACGAACCTCCGCACAACTTTTTGTTATAGATGAACCACACATCAAATTAGGTAGTGGTATGAAAAGAGTCGCAAGTGTCGACTTTTCAATGCCAAATTTTGAGTTTGATAACCCTAATGAAATTAGCACACCCTCGTTATCCAATGACCAAGCACCAGAATATACATCGGAGCAGCCTATGATAGTAACTGAAACGACCAAAGTGAAAGATACGCCTTCCGATCAGTCATTTGGTATTCAACCAAATAATACGCCAATGCTATTTTTGTTAGCCGAAATTAAAAGCGCTCTTATTGGCTTAGGCATTGATGTTGCCGATATTACGCATAATCAATGGCAAGAATCTTATTTGTTTCAATGTGGTGACGACTTCTCCACTATTAGGTTTGGATACAATGGCAAGTATAAGGTTTCATCTGTTCTCGCCAATGACGAGTCAGACTTGTGTCAATTAATACTCGGCAGAGTTTCTTCTTTTAAAGGTATGCTTTTAAACACTTTTAATAAAGTTGAAACCAAACGTATTATTGAGTTACCTGAACCTTTTCTTATTGATTTTCACCAGCGTATTGAAGAAGCGTGTAACAATTATTCAGTATCTATTTCTGAAGTGAGAGCACGAGGTTTTGCACAACGTTACTGTTTTCAAAAAGAAGGTAACAGTGCTGTTATTGATATTTTTTATAATGGAAAAAATCAGTTTACAAAGTTTGATGCTAAAAAATCACTTTCTAACTCACCAGAACTTATCAATGAAGTTGAACGCGTTTTAGAGGAGGCTTTCGACTAATGCTTGCAAATGTCATAACGAGTAAAGAGGTTTTCGCTAAAAGAAAAGCAGGTGCTTTAGATGAGGCTTACCAAATGGCCTTGAATCTCGTTGAGCAACAACCATCGGACGAATGGAATTTTAAAGCCTTAGCTTGGTGTTTGATTGATTTATGTAAACGTGAAGCCACAACCAATAATACCGCAGCGGTGAGTAATTATATTCAGCAATTACAGAGTATAAAGTTTTCATCTCCTGACGATATTTTATCAAAACAAATGGAGATGGTATCCAAACTATCTAACCCTGCTAGTCAAAAATTACAGCAAGCTAAACAAGCCAGTAAGTCGGGTAATCATCAAGTAGCTATTAATATCTATAGAGGGGTATTACAACAGCAACCACAAAACCAAGATGTTAGAACAAGCATAGGGTGGGAAGTTTATCGGCTTATTCAGCCAATGGTTAAGGCTGAGAAAATTAACGTACTAGCTGTGAAAAAGCTGTTGCAGGAATATCTACAACTACAGTGTGAAAGGCCATCTCTTTTACATTCATTGATACTCTCTATCGCTGATAAGTTAATTAGTGAAAGTAACTTTAATTTAGTTGCCTTCATTAAGATTTGGGGAATTGATAATTTACGAGAAGATGACTTTGAACCTTATGTGGATGCTGAAACAAGAAAAACCTTTCCGTGTTTAGCCCAGAAAATAATACAACATGCGACAAAACAAGCCGTAGAGCAAAATGATAAAGATGTACTGCACGTATTCATTCCTTTACTTGACAGATTATTAGCTCAAGCAGATGAAACCATATGGTTAAGTTTACACAAAGCGAGAGCGTTAAATTGTATTGGAGAACATACTAAAAGCTTTGCTATTGCCATTGATGTTGCGAAACAAAAAGTGGGTGATTATTGGGCTTGGGAGTTGCTAGGAGATATTCAATTACATATCGATCAGAATAAAGCCTTAAGTTGTTATTGCCGTGCTTTATCTTCAAACCCCAAAGAAGATTTTATTGCTAAATTGCGGTTAAAGCTTGCTGAGCTACTTGTTGCTATGAATAAACGGCAAGAAGCAAAATATGAAGTTGAAAAGGTAATTGAGGCTAGAACACGTGAAGGCTGGGCTATCCCTGAAACAGTCGAAAGCTTTAAAAGACAAGATTGGTATGAACAAGTGACCGCCACCCAGACTAATAAATTGCTTTATAATGATTACAGTAAGGGCGCAGAGTCTTTATTATTTGATAATTTACCTTGGTTCAGTGGATGCTTAGGGACAACATTTTCATTACCGGATAAACCAGGAAAAAAACGTCGTAAGTTATACCTGAATAGGACTAACGGCCAATCACCTGTTGAAATAACACTTCCAGAAACCAAGTTTAATTTTGGTTCACTTCAAAATGGCAGCCCGATCAAAGTGAAAGGGGAGTTCGATGAACATGAACGCTTTAATGCTTTTCAGTTTTCTAAAAGAGAAGAAGGTGTTAATTGGGACATATTCCCTGAGTTTATAGGTGTAGTTGACCATGTAAATCAACCTAAAAGATTGATTCATGTTGTTATAAGCAAAGGTGTTGAGACGGTTATTCCGTTTGATGAGTTACCTCAACAATTTGAGGTTGGGCAATCAATAGCAATTAAAATTTCTCAATCAACGGGGCGAAATGGTGTTAGAACGAGAAATGTTGAATGTAAAGTAACAGACAAAGTACCGAGTAATACTCTATTTAAGTCGTTCAATGAAAGCACTAGAGTGTCTAATGGATTAGGATTTACGAGTAATGATATTTTTATTGATCGGCCTCTAATAGAAAAATTCAACATTGAAAATGATGATAAAGTCGTAGGTAAAGCTGTGATAAACTTTAATAAAAAGCGATCAACCTGGGGT
>Ga0209292_1001420_pt1 | contig 29250 bp, 26 predicted proteins | sample GOMGulsemesocosm_2_FD_184634 | JGI IMG/M metagenome (GOLD analysis project Ga0209292, IMG submission 184634) | Methane-oxidizing microbial communities from mesocosms in the Gulf of Mexico - GOM9C Gulf of Mexico (SPAdes) (version 2) | ecosystem: Environmental > Aquatic > Marine > Cold seeps... | reverse complement strand
TATGGGGCTTGATGTCCACAATCCGGTGTTCGCGATCTCCGCGGGCACCATTCTTGCTTTTGTTTTCTTTTCACTGGTGTTCAAGGAACAAGCTGGTGAATTCTTTGGCTGGCTTCGTCCGGCTCTGACAAGCAAGTTTGACTGGGTCTTTATGATCTCAACCAATATCTTCGTATTGTTTGCGTTGTTCTTGGTTGTAACCCCTTACGGTAAAATCCGTTTGGGTGGCGCAGCTGCACGGCCTGACTATTCATATGCTGGCTGGTTTTCAATGTTGTTTGCGGCAGGCATGGGCATTGGGCTTGTGTTTTGGGGCGTGGCTGAACCGATCTCTCACTATGGGTCATCCCTTGGTGGTATCTCGGTCGGTGAAGATGGTCTGCGCACAGACTGGGCACCTTTGGGCGCGGCGGCTGGTGATGCTGCAGCGGCGAAAGATCTGGCTATGGCCGCGACGATCTTCCACTGGGGTTTGCACCCTTGGGCGATCTATGCGGTTGTTGCCTTGGCTCTGGCATTCTTCAGCTTTAACCGTGGTCTGCCTTTGACAATGCGTTCGGTCTTCTACCCAATTCTTGGCGAACGGACATGGGGTGTTGCTGGTCATATCGTTGATGTGTTGGCCGTTTTCGCAACGATCTTTGGTCTTGCGACCTCTCTTGGGCTTGGCGCAACACAGGCGCTGGCTGGGCTGAACCACTTGTTCGGCGTTCCGCTGACAGATGGCATGCGTGTGCTTTTGATCATCGGGATCACTTTGTTTGCACTGATTTCCGTTGTTGCGGGGCTTGATAAAGGTGTGAAACGCCTGTCTGAAGTCAACATGATCCTTGCGGCGGCTTTGCTGTTCTTGGTCCTGATTGTTGGGCCGACCGTTGCAATCCTGACCGGCTTCTTCTCAGGTCTTTCCAGCTATGTTGTCAATCTGCCTGGGTTGTCTAACTGGGTGGGTCGTGAAGACACGAACTTCATGCAGGGCTGGACTACGTTCTATTGGGCTTGGTGGATTTCCTGGTCACCTTTTGTTGGTATGTTTATCGCGCGTATCTCTAAAGGCCGTACCATTCGTGAATTCGTACTTTGCGTGATGATCATCCCAACAATCGTTGGGGCGCTTTGGATGGCGGTCTTCGGTGGTGCTGCTTTGGATCAAATCGCGGGTACCGCTGGCGAAGCACTTGGTGGTGCTGCGCTGGAACTGAAGATGTTCATTATGTTTGAAGGATTCCCGCTGACGGGTGTTTTGTCCTTCATCGGCATTATCCTTGTGATCGTGTTCTTCGTGACATCCTCAGACTCTGGCTCACTCGTGATTGATACCATCACGGCAGGCGGCAAAACCAATGCACCAACAGCACAGCGTGTGTTCTGGTGTATCCTAGAAGGGGCGATTGCGATTGCTCTGCTTCTGGGTGGTGGTTTGGGTGCGCTTCAAGCGGCAGCGATTGCAACGGGCTTCCCCTTTGCCATCGTTCTGGTTCTGATGTGTGTGTCCCTGTTCGTTGGTCTGCGCATGGAGCGTAAAGGCAAATAATACCAGCAAATAATGCTGAAAATCTGGCCCCTGAAAGCACGTCTTTCGGGGGCTTTTTTGTTTCTTGACGGGGGGCGGGGGGAATGCGAACAATTCCCTGTCAGCGTTTCATTGAGGCGCTGTCTGTCGCTTTCACAGCGGCTGGCTGGAAGACCTGCCTGCAATCTGACACACCCTGACGGAGCCCTTGATGACCGACCTCGATATCGACTTTGTACGCAGCCAGTTCCCCGCATTCTCCCAGCCATCCTTGCAAGACCAAGCATTTTTTGAAAATGCAGGCGGCAGCTATACCTGTAAGCAGGTGATTGATCGACTGACACGTTATTATAATGAACGCAAAGTTCAGCCTTATGCGCCTTATGCAGCCTCGACCCTTGCTGGCCAAGAAATGGATGAAGCACGCGCGCGCCTAGCCGAGATGTTGGGGGTGGACACGGATGAGTTGTCCTTCGGCCCATCGACCACGCAAAACACCTATGTTTTGGCCAATGCGTTTCGTCAGTACCTGACACCGGGCGATGTGATCATCGTGACAAACCAAGACCACGAGGCGAACTCTGGCCCTTGGCGCCGTTTGGCGGATGACGGGTTTGAAGTGCGTGAATGGGCGGTGAACCCAGACACTGGCAGTCTCTCAGCATCCGATCTGGAAGCGCTGATTGATGACAAGGTAAAGCTGATCGCCTTCCCCCATTGCTCTAACATTGTTGGTGAAATCAACGATGTGGCCGGTATTTGTGAAATGGCCCGTGCGCGTGGTATCGTTACCTGTGTCGATGGTGTTAGCTATGCCCCACATGGCCTTGTAAACGTTGGTGAAATTGGTGCGGATGTCTATTTGTTCTCTGCCTATAAAACATTCGGCCCGCATCAAGGTATCATGGTGATCCGCCGCGAATTGGGTATGAAACTGCCCAACCAAGGGCATTGGTTTAACAGTGACAGCCTGTATAAACGCTTCACCCCCGCAGGCCCGGATCACGCCCAAGTTGCCGCTTGTGCGGGCATGGCTGATTATATTGACGATCTATATGCCCATCATTTTCCAGGGCAACAGGCGACACCTGCACAACGCAGCAAAGCTGTTCATGATCTTCAGCGTAGCTATGAAACTAAGCTTTTGCAGCCTTTGCTGGATTATCTCAGCAGCAAAAACTCTGCCCGGCTGATCGGCTCTGCGGATGCCTCAGCTAAGGCGCCAACAGTTGCTATTGAATTGGCCGGTGCAGGCATCGATGCGGCACAGGCGCTGGTTCCGCATGGAATTATGGCTGGCGGTGGCGACTTTTATGGTTCACGCCCGCTGTCTGCCATGGGGTTGGATCTTGAAAAAGGCGTTCTGCGTCTGAGCTTTGTCCACTATACTTCGGAAGCTGAGGTCGCGAAATTGATACAGGCCCTTGATCATGTGATCTGATAATTCTGCGCAGCTCCGGTTGAATTGGAGTTGCGCAATTACCGCACAGGAAAATTTCGATCTGTATTTTTTTAAACAACGAAGCTAGGCTGCGGTAAGGTCAATTTGTTCAGAACATTAGGGATGAAAACCGATGCCCACCGCTGCTAAACTTGTTGGTGCAATTTCTTTTACGTTTCTTGCATTTATAATATCGACGATGATCATTCCGCTGATGCCTGAGGGCACAAAAGTGGAATACCACTGGATTTTAAATTGTATCGTTGCTTTGGTTTGTGGCTGGAAAATCATGGGGCCACGCGGGATGGGGACACGTTTGGAAGCCCTTACTGGGGGCATTACGACGGCCATTGTTGCCTATTTAGGTGCAACCTTTCTGCACGCGGGTACCAAGATGGTCATGCTGTCTTTGCGGAAAATCTATCATGGTCCAGTTGAAGCGGTGAAGGCGGTGTTTGAAATTGGCTTTGAATGGACAACCTTTATTGCAACCCCTGCGACGGTCTCCAGCTTGATTGTTGGTGGTATGGTTTGTGGTTGGCTTGCTTGGATCGCTGGCAGGAAGTGGGGCTGAACGGCACTTGAACTATAAGACTCGCTGTGTCAGATCTTTGTAAAATCAGGCCCGGAGCAGCACGTGACACAACTTTTTTTCTACGGCACTCTATGCCATTTAGATCTTCTTGAACTTGTTCTTGGTCGGCCCTTGGTTGCAGGGGAAACCCGCAACGCGCGGTTGCCAGATCATGCAGTTTATTGGGCGAAAGATCAGATCTTTCCGATGATCCGTAAAGAAGCTGGTGGATTTGCAGAAGGTCTGGTGTTTGAGGCCGATGAAGATGCGCTTGAGCGCCTTAACTTTTATGAGGGTGGCTTTAACTTCGATTTGGAACATATTGTTCCTGAAGGGGAAACCAAATCTGTAGAGGTATATTTTGCGCAGCCCGGAAGCTGGGAATTTGGCGCACCTTGGAATCTTGCAGATTTCATTCGTGATCATGGGGCCCACAACCTACGTACGGCAAAACCTTTTATGCGTCTTTATGGTGAGGTCGATCGTGACGAAGCGATGAAGCGCCTGCCGATGTTGCGCGCTATGGCTGCAAAGGGCTGGCAAGTTGGTGCATTTGCACAAAACGATAAACGCGCTGGCATGACGACCGCCGACGTTGAGTTAATCAACCATAGCCGTCCTTATAATTCGTTTTTCGCAATGGACGAGATCACCGTGAAACACCAGACATTTGAGGGCGGTGTCACGGGCGAAATCCATCGGGAAGTTGTAATTTCTGTCGATGCGATGATGCTTTTGCCTTATGATCCCGTGCGCGATCGTGTGCTTGTGGTTGAACAGTTTCGCAGTGGGGCCTTTCTGCGCGGGGACACGAACCCATGGATGTTAGAACCCATTGCGGGGCGTATTGATCCCGGCGAAACGGCGGTTGATGCGGCGCGGCGCGAAACTATGGAGGAGGCAGGGATTATGTTGAAAGACCTCCTGCCGATCGGTGGTCATTACCCATCTCCTGGAATTTCTTGCGAATATTATCATTGTTTTCTTGGCCTTTGTGATCTCCCCGATGGGATTGAGGGTATTGGCGGCTTGGCCAGCGAAAATGAAGATATCCGCAGCCAATTGTTTAGTTTTGACGGGCTGATGTCGCTGCTAGACAGCGGAGAGGCACAGGTCGGGCCGTTGGTTTTGACGGCTCTTTGGCTTGCACGCCACCGTGATCGGCTTCGGGCGCAATATAACTGATGCAACGCGGGGGAATTGCAGGGTTTTCTCCCCGCCGGGCTTGAGTTTTTACGCCCGCGTGCTTACTGATTATATCAATTCCGCAGGCTATGGTCTGCGTCCAAAACGAGCCGGAGGCCGCTATGCGCATTTGTAACGATCTTGTTGAAACCATTGGGAATACGCCTCTGATCCGTCTGAAAGCCGCTTCAGAAGCGACGGGTGCAGAGATCTACGGCAAAGCCGAGTTCATGAATCCTGGACAATCCGTAAAGGATCGCGCAGCGCTTTATATTATCAAGGATGCTATTGCGCGTGGGGAATTGAAACCCGGTGGTACAATTGTTGAAGGCACAGCGGGTAACACGGGCATTGGCCTTGCGCTTGTCGGGGCCTCGCTTGGGTTCAAGACCGTGATTGTCATCCCGGAAACCCAGAGCCAAGAAAAGAAGGATATGATCCGTCTTGCTGGTGCTGAACTGGTGCAAGTGCCTGCTGCACCCTATAAAAACCCAAACAACTATATACGTTATTCTGAACGTCTAGCCGCAAAATTGGCCGAAACTGAACCCAATGGGGCGGTTTGGGCGAACCAGTTTGATAACGTCGCCAACCGTCAAGCACATATCGAAACCACAGCACCTGAGATTTGGGAACAAATGGATGGCAAAATTGATGGCTTCACCTGCGCTGTTGGCTCTGGTGGGACACTTGCTGGGGTTGCTGTCGGGTTGCGAGAACGTGATGCGAACGTGAAAATTGCGCTGGCCGATCCGAAAGGGTCTGCGCTTTACAAGTATTACACCGAGGGGGCGTTTGGCTCTGAGGGTGGGTCGATCACTGAAGGCATTGGCCAAGGGCGTGAAACAGCGAACTTGCAAGGGTTTAAACCGGATTTATCATACTCAATTTCCGATGAGGAAGCCTTACCTTTGGTCTACGATATCCTTGCAAATGAAGGGCTGATGTTGGGCGGATCAAGCGGGATCAATATCGCGGGTGCCATGCGCCTTGCCCGCGATTTGGGGCCGGGTTCACGCGTTGTGACAATGCTGTGCGACTATGGCAATCGCTATCAGTCGAAGCTGTTTAACCCGCAGTTCCTGAAAGAGAAAAACCTTCCTGTTCCGGAATGGTTGGATCGAGAGCCGCAGCCGCTGCCCTCCGTATTTGAAGATCAATAACCTTAAACCCGGCCGCACCCGCGCGCCGGGTTTGCGCTTTTTCCGGAGGTGATCCGGGTAGTTTAAAGACAGGACGCGATGATGCGATTTTTGACGCAGGTTTTTCAGGTATTTGTGTTTGCGGTTTTCCTTGGGTTGACCTCTGTAACGGCCGGAGGGGCGCAGCAAGCTGATGACAGCGCGCTTGACTATACACTTTGGGATACCACGGCTGCACGTGCGGAAGATGCCATTGACGCAGGGCGGGCCTCTGATGTGGCATTGGAAAACCTTCGCAGTCAAATCGCTGCATGGCGGGATGGATTTGATGCGGCGCAGAGTGAAAATGCGCCACAAATCACCAGTCTGCGCGCCCAGATTGCTGCCCTTGGAGCGGTTCCCGAAGAGGGGCAAGAGGCCGAAGAAATCGCCGCGCGCCGCCAAGAATTAAATACTGAACTGTCAGATGCCCGTGCCCCTGCACAAAAAGCAGAGGCGGCCTGGACACAGGCGGATGGATTGATTTCGCAAATAGATCAGATTATCCGGGATCGCCGTACAGATCAGATCCTGTCGCTTGGGCCAACACCACTGAACCTTGCGAACTGGGCGCCTGCACTGGGTGCACTTGTTGAGAGCGGCACGCAGGTCATGGATGAATTCCGTACCGCTTGGGCGAGCCCAATTCAGCAAACGGATACGAAGAATAACCTTCTGGCAATTGTCGTTCTAACATTGATTGGCCTTGTATTGCTGTTGCTTGGACGGCGTTGGTCGGAAAGGCTTAGTCTTTGGTTGCAAAGTCACAATCAGATTGCTTGGCGTTGGTTGCTCGGCTTTGTTGTTTCGCTTGGGCAGGTGATTTTACCAACGATTGGCCTGATCGCGCTGACGGCGGCGATCTATGCTACAGGTCTTGTTGGTCTTGATGGTGATGTCATCTTACAGTTGGTGCCGGGGGCTGGTTTTGTCTTTTTTGCTGCCAGTTGGCTTGGTATACGAGTTTTTCCACGTAAGTCAGGTGATTTGAAATATCTAAACCTTAGCGCGCAACAACGCATTGAGGGGCGATTTTATGCCGCTGCATTGGGGGCCTTGCTGGCGCTGAATGGCATTGTGTCGGCGCTTTCAACTTCCAGAAACCTTGCAGCTGAGATCCATGTTGTTCTGGTATTCCCCTTTCTTATATTGGTGGCGTTGATGGTGGCACGCATCGGGCAGTTGCTGGTTGCGCATTACGGCAATGAAACCGCCGGCGGTGATGATACCCCCCCCAATTACCGCTGTCGTATGCTGCGTCTTCTGGGACGCGCAGCGATCTTCGTGGCCCTTGGCGGCGGAGCGCTGGCTGCTATTGGCTATTTCAGTGCAGGTCAAAAACTGGTTTTCCCTGCCGCTGGAACGCTTGGTTTACTGGCGTTTGTCCTGATATTACAGCGTTTGTTTAGTGAAGTCTGGGTACTGATTTCTGGTCGAGGAGAGGAGGCACGCGATACACTTGTGCCGGTCCTTGCTGGGTTTTTCCTAACATTAGCTGCAATGCCATTTCTGGCTTTGCTTTGGGGCATACGGGCAGCGACACTGTCGGAAATTTGGTCGAAATTCTTGCAAGGCGTGCCACTAGGTGAAACCCGTGTATCTCCCACGGCTTTCATCACCTTAGCCGCGATTTTTGCCGTTGGTTATACGGTGACGAAACTGATCCAAGGGGCTTTGCGCAGCACGATCTTACCGAAAACCAAGATCGATCCAGGTGGGCAGAATGCGATCGTATCAGGCATGGGCTATGTTGGGATTTTCTTGGCGGCACTGATTGCGATTACCGGCGCTGGCATTGACCTTTCCGCCCTAGCAATCGTGGCTGGCGCCCTATCTGTTGGTATTGGTTTTGGTCTGCAAAACATTGTATCCAACTTCGTGGCAGGCATTATTTTGTTGATAGAGCGTCCGATTTCTGAGGGCGATTGGATCGAAGTTTCGGGCCAATCCGGCACTGTCAAATCTATTTCTGTGCGCTCAACTCGTATTCATACTTTTGATCGTGCTGACGTGATTGTACCTAACGCTGATCTGATTTCCGGTGTTGTGATGAACATGACCAAAGGCAACCTGACCGGGCGGATCATTGTGCCGGTTGGTGTGGCTTATGGCTCTGACACACGTAAAATCGAAGGTATTTTGCGCGAAATCGCAGAGGCCCAGCCGCTGGTTGTCATGAATCCAGGGCCGGGGGTGATCTTTAAGGGCTTCGGCGCTGACAGTATGGATTTTGAAATCCGGGCGATCCTGCGTGACATCAACTTTGGTCTTGGCGTGCGTTCAGAAATTAATCACCAGATTGCGGAACGTTTTGCTGCTGAAGGTATCGAAATTCCATTTGCTCAGCGTGATATTTGGCTACGTAATCCGGAAGCTTTAAACGGGCAGGGGAAAGACGTGACGCCGCTTGCCTCAGTAACAAAAAAGACGGCCGCAGATGATATCGACCGAGATTTGATCGACACAATTGATACACCAGATGAGGGTGATGCACGATGACTGAAGTTTTGTTTCGCAAAGACGCATATCTACAAGAGGTCATCGCGCGGGTAACATCCCACACGGAAGAAGGTGGGGTCGTGTTGGATCAAACGAATTTTTACGCCACAGGTGGTGGCCAACCTGGTGATAGTGGTCAATTGACTTGGGGCGATCACACGCTAGAGATTGCCACAACGATCAAAGGGCAGGGGGACGATATCATTCTTGTTCCGGCAGAGCCTGCTGAGATGCCGCCTGTCGGTGCTGAAGTTACACAAATTCTCAACTGGGAACGTCGTCACAGGATGATGCGTATTCACACAGCGTTGCATCTGCTGTCCGTTGTCATCCCACTGCCAGTTTCCGGCGGTGCAATCAGTCCTGAGAAGGGCCGACTTGATTTCAATATGCCCGAAGCACTTGAAAACAAAGAAGGCCTTGAAGCAGAGCTGAACGCCATTATCGCACAAAACCTTGCTGTCACGGAAAGCTGGATTACCGATGCTGAGCTTGAAGCAAGCCCGGACCTTGTGAAAACTATGTCGGTGAAGCCTCCAATGGGCAGCGGCCATATACGTCTGATACGGATTGGTGCCGACGGTGATCAAGTCGACTTGCAACCCTGTGGTGGGACCCATGTTGCCCGGACGGGTGAAATCGGCGAAATCCGTTTGGGCAAGGTTGAAAAGAAGGGGCGTGAAAACCGGCGGGTCAACCTGCATTTGATCGAAGTATGAATGCATCCTTGCACTTCGTATGCGCTTCACAAGAGGATGCCGTACGACTTGCAGAGCTACGTGTTAAATCCATGCGTCCCTCGCTTGAGGCGGCGGGGCGGTGCGACCCACACCGTGCTCGCACTCGATTTTGGATGGCTTTGATCCTTCTGAAACATTTCTTGTATTGTTTGAAGGGTGTTTGGTTGGGTTTTACGTTCTGCGCGAGAGGGCGTCGGCTCTTTTGCTGGATCATATCTATATTGCCCGTGAAATGCAGGGGGGAGGGTTTGGACAACGGATCCTCGCGCATGTTGACCCGAGCCCCAAGTACCCTCCAACTTGCGCGGTGTCTTGGGTTTAATTCTGTGGTCTTATGCGGCCATTTTGTGCATCATCTTTCTCTGTAAAAATTCCATAGGTGTTAGGTTTCCGAGCACTAAGTGTGGTCTGCGCCAATTGTAATCCTCCTGTCATTCTTCCAATGTTTCACGGGCATCACGCAAGGTACCAAACAGCGTCTCATTGAGGATAAACGCGCCAAAGACCATTCCTATAAGAACTATGTGCAGCTTTCGGCATTGCCTTTAGCGCAACAGATAGTGGAACTACTTCAACACGTTAATTTGGAAGACAAGGACGGAGTTCTACTCGACCAGCATGAGATACTAATGCATTCTTGCCTTTTCCCAATTGGGAGAGACGCGAAAGAGTTTCGCGACCAAATGGTCGGTTCGAGTTTCAAGAGTAACAATGTACGCGATGGGTTCAGTTCTTGTGATCGCGCACGCACAACATGGAGCTAACGTGACGCGACCCTTTGCCAAAGGTGGTTGACTGATCTCTATTGCGACGATGAAACTGTTGTTACTCAGACCTGAATACGAGATTTAACATAAGATAGTTAGGGCTCGAACCGGACGTTCTCTGCGCCGCTGCAGTCCGTTAGCATGACTCGGCGTGATCGGGCTCTTAGAAGGCGTTCATTGCCTCTAGGATTGCTGCCTGCCAGAGCGGGCATTTTCCGATGGCGCAGTGGATCAGATGACGATTTAACTGCTTTGGCCGACCTTATGCATCAACAAGACGACCTTACTTTAAAATCCGAGCCCCCCCCATCCCGCCACTATCATTCCCAACCGCATAGCATTAGAGAGGCGGTACCTTAAGGAGAATGAATTATGGAAAGTTCACACAGCGTACCTGAATTGGTTGTGGCGGCCCAGACCAATGCAAAGACGTTAGAAGGTCGCATTTCAGAAATTCTGGAACTTATGGATGGGCAGAACGACTCCGTCACCCAAGTTGAAGATCTTCGTGCAGCGACTGTCGCGCTTGAATTGGCGGCGGTCGATATCTTCTCTCTTTTCGAGGCGCGGATGCAGCACCACTTTAGACGGGGCCCGTTTTCACGCAAATTGAATTCATTGCTGTTGGACGCTAAACAAACTGACCTAGCCTATAGGTTCCACCAATATTATCTGGCGATCAACGTGCTAAAACATGGAAAAGGCGCGAGTTATCGGGAGTTGCTCAATGCCCCTAGATTTCTTTTTGCTGTGAAATCAACCGAAGATATCATCGCAGATAAAGCGCATGCACCCGCAAGCCTTGTCGATGTCAGTGTTCCGGGCTTTTTTGATGGGCTGACTACGACTATTATTGAGGCTTATCACTTCCTTGAAAGCAGATGAATTTAGTAACTCAATTCACCAATTCGAACACGTGATACATGGCTAACGCGAATGTCTGGTATAAGTGGTGCACAAGGCTGGTAACCGAATGATCATGCCCAAACGGCACTTCCGGCCGAAACTGTGTAAGGGCTCAGGGTCGGAAACCCTGTTGTCGCATTCAAATCGACGAGATGTAGAAAAGCTCGTCTAACTGGACGGGAGAGGGACGATAACAGGCGGTTTAGATTGTTCCCGGCAAATCGCCGGAGTTTTTACACAGCCTCGGCCCAATGCAGCCCTTCGCTGCGGGCGCGAAAGAACTGGTGATACCTCCCGAAATCGGCCCTTCAAGAGGGACAAACGCGTTACGCACCACAGATGATCGCCAAGCGAAAATTATGTTAGAAGTCGTTCAAGGTTTTGCACTGATTGAAACTAAAGGGTCACGGCATCAGTTTCGGTTGAATAGCAAACGGACTTAGCCCGAGCCAAGTCTGCATTGACGTAATCAACGGTCTAGGACCTTCAAGTTCAATCCTGTCGTGTTCTTTTTTTATGGTGGTCAGTCCCATCCAAATTGCTGTGATAGTTCTGAGGTCGGTAGTAACATAAAGGTCAATGTCGAATCCAGGACCTGACCAGCACAGATCAATATCGCCTTTGGGCTCAGCAACCAGCCACCATAGCTTCTTTGAGGCCGGAAGTTCCGGGTACAGAAACTGGACCACCGTTCTTTTGTCAGGCAATGGATCGGGGTTCAGGTTACGTCGCATGTCCCACATCAACAGGCCAGGATCGAGGTTACTGAGTGACAGGTTGCTTTCAACCCATTTCTGCCCCCAAAGACCCATCGCCTCAATCACCGGGCGGAGATCCCGGCCCGCTTCGGTTAAGTGGTATTCGAACATGCCCTTTTCTGTTGTCAGTATTTTTCGCTCAACGATTCCAGCAGCCTCTAACTCCTTAAGTCTTTGAGAAAGAAGGCTTGGTGACATTTTCGGCACCCCGCGCCTAAGGTCGTTGAAACGAGTTGATCCGGGGACCAACTCACGCAAGAGGACCATTGTCCAGCGGGTGCAGAGCACTTCAGAAGCCATGGAGACAGGGCAAAACTGGCGATATCCGAGTTGGGGCATCTGGTCCTCAGGGTTTGTAGATTCTTGCCAAGTTTAGGTGGGCTTGAATACAGATGATAATACAGAAACTGTATTTGCCGGTACAGCTTCATGATTAGACACGTTTCCTTGACCGAAATATCCTTTAGCCGACAGAGCAATCATGCGCTGTGCAACACCACAGGAGAGTTGAAATGAGTGTTTACTTGATCGCGGATATCAAAGTAACTGACGAGAGCTGGGTGTCTGAATATGCATGAAATCGTAGAAAAGCACGGCGGCCGATACCTATCGCGCAGTGGAAATATCACAACAATCGAGGGGCAGGAATTAGACAGCACACTTCTCGCTATTCTTAAGTCTCCGTCGCGGCAAGCGCTGGAAGCCTTTGCCAGTGATTCCGATTATGCCTCTTATGGTTCCGCTCGTCAGGCAGGAAGTATCAGTAATTTTCATGCCATTGATGACACGGATATTGCCGGAACAATCCCCTATCTTACGGCTGGTTAAGTCACCTATTCTTCTACGAAGTCCAAAAACAGGTATGGAAATAAATTATGGTTACCAATTCTTTCCGATCCATCAATTCCTTGAAGGCCGCACTGCCTGTACTTGCAGATGAGGCCCGCGAACGTGCCGTGGAATTTGAAAGCGCACGCCACATCGCAAGGGGTTTTATCGACAAGTTGAAGGCCGTGGGTGCCTACCACATCCTTGTCGATCCCTCTCAGGGTGGGTTGGGTGGCAGCCTGTTGGACTGGTTTGACATGGCCGTCACGTTGGCAGAGGCTGATGCCTCAACCGGCTGGGTTGTGGGGCATGGAGCCGTTTGCAGTGGGCTGATCGCTAATATTGCCGAGCCGTCTTTTGCTGCGCGCGTCTTTTCGGATCCGATGAGTTCGATCGCCTAGAGTAATCTTCCAAGGGTTCGCTCTGAGATTGTTGACGATGGGTTGAATATTTCTGGCCGCTGGGCGTTTGAAACTGGGTGCATGTCAGCCACGTTTATTGGCGGCATGATACCCGACCCACGTGTTTCAAACGGTCAGCCAATGGAAATGATTGTGGCACTGACCTCAGTGGAGAATGCTATCATCGAAGAAACTTAGGATCCGATGGGGTTGCTGGGCACCGGAAGCCACGAGGTGGTGCTTGAAGACGTCTTTGTTCCGTGGGACCAGATATTCAGATGGCCGGACAGTATGGTTAAAACAAATCTGCCGACATCTGTATTCGCCCACGGAACGTGGTTTATCTCCATTTGCGCGGCAGCAACACATCTTGGCCTTGCCCGGCGTACAATTGACGAGGCACGACATGAGTTGAAGGGTAAAACGGATCGTGCTGGTCTGCCGCTGGCAGACCAGCAGGCAACTGTTATAGCGTTTGAGGAATGCGAAGGTCAGCTATTTTCCCTGCGCGCGGGCGTTGAAAAGGCGCTGGATGAAATCTGGGCCTGTGGGCTAAACCGGCAAAAACTGGAGAAGAGGCAGCGCTTGGAGATCGGACTTGCCTGCGCTACAGCGGTCCGACAGTCCGAACAGATTGTCCACTTGGCTTACAACCTAGCCGGTGCCAGCGCGATTTTGCGCACAGGCACACTACAACGCCTTTACCGCGATGTTGGTTGTCTGGTGCACTACGTTTCTGTAAACACCAAATACCTTGAGGCAATTGGAAGATACCGCGCCGGACAGGATACGTTTGGATATCATATCTGAACAGCCTCTTGGTTCAGTGAGTCTGCGAAAGGAAGAGTGACAGATCAATCCAAGCGATCAATAGGCAAGTCCACGCCGTATAACAGACGAATTCAAGCCGTAGGCCCGAAACTAGGGAAATAGTGGAAATGTTGTTCTCAATATGAAATTTTGGACGGCGACTTCGCCCGCTCAACCTTTTCAGACATAGTTCTATTACTGCGTGGTGTCCGAAAGACGACTATCATCGTCGCACTTCAGTAACTCATCTTGAGCTAGAAGGTCAGCAATAGACCGTTCATCACGTTGGTAGTCATGCAGGCCGGTTTATTGCGCTGCGACGCGCAAAGTTGGCTATGAGCCCAAAGGTTCGGATGCGGTAACAGCCGACAAGCAGCCCCAAAACAGCTCAGCATAAACATTGAAGTCAGGAAGGCATAAAAGACTGCCGCAGCGGCACCGATACGAAATTGCGATCAAGCGGGATTGCGTGCGGATATCACCCATGACGAAGTGGGTGCCCAGATGCCAATCCTGTCCCGTTCTTGGCTCTCAAAGAAGGCATGCATCTCGCTTTCGATCACTGGTCTCTTGGCTTCGGCAAGTTTCTCACCGGCCTCGCGAAAAACTTCGCCTCCTGGACCAATAGCTAGCGCGAATGCAATGCATTCTTCCGGTGTCGTCCCGACCATGATCTTTTCATCCACCCGGGTGAAAGTAACGTCCTCGTATCCAGCGCTCTTCATCATTTTGCCCGCCATCTCCTGATTGCCCATCGAGAATGGGCCCGGTCCACAGGTATCAGCATCTTCGCCAGGAGGAGGAAGGTGACGAAGGGTAATTTCCTTTGCTTCCTGCCAGGCCGGATTGTCTTGTCTGCGACGCCAGACGATGTGTGTCATCTGCCCCCCCGGCTTGAGCGCCAGACGCATGCGCCGCAATGCTGCCACAGGGTTTGTGAAGAACATCGTGCCAAAACGCGCAACCACATAATCGAATTCATTCTCAGGAAGAGCGACTTCGGCATCACCGCGTGAGAATTCGACGTGCATAAGCCCTTTTGAAGCGGCGTCTTTCCTAGCCTCTTCCAGAAATGCATCGACGCAATCAATGCCGACAACGCGCCCCTTTGGTCCGACGATCTCAGCTATTTGGAGAGACATGTCTCCCCATCCGCAGCCGACATCGAGCACTGACATTCCTTCCTTGATGGGCAATGTTGGGATCACTGCCGCAGAATGTCGTGACAAGCCGCCTTGGAGGATGTGCCGGTACTTTGTGAATTTTGGTTCCAGAACTGAGTTCCAGAACTTTACAAAATCTGTGTCGTCTTCATTGCCTAATGCCATCCTGAAACCCCTCTTTGGTGGTAGAGTAGCATAGGCGTGGTGGTTTCGCTAATCTCCGCGCGAACCTTCTGGCCCGGCAATTTCGAACGACAAATTTGTAACCCTTCACGGTCTTTGATGCAGGCTAGGTTGTTTCACCGCCAAAAGATGAACGTCTCTTTGTCCGCCAGATGCGGTAATCCCTCCATTTTTAATGGGGCCCATTCTTAGAATTCACGTGGCCATTTTCAGTTTCATTGTGGGTGTTATACCGCCGATGTCCATATTGGGTCGCTCCAAGAGCGCTGATTTTTCCTAAGAAGGGAATAAAGAGATTTAGCTCTAAATCAGGGATGTACTCGTTGCTGAAATTATTGATCGCGTGGCTAATAACCGCATCAAGTACATTGTGTCCTGTGTCCGTTCTAAAAACTGTTGGAACAAGTGGCCGCTTTTTGTCTTTTTGTCCGCGAAAAATAAAATCGTATTGCTGTGTTTTATCTCCCGATATGTATAATTCAGACTCGACATCGAAAGCCGCTTAGATGAAGCCGCATTGGTGTAGTGATACTCAAAATAGCTACCTTTATCTTCCCCCTTAACGCCACTAATTATTTTTGCGTCAGGATTGAGGTCGCCATAATTCTTGTGGGATAAATGGTATTGAGAGTAATGTCAGATTTAGTCATCATATTATTACTCCGAAAAATGCGCATAGTTATTTATGTGGCTTCTGAAATCTCAGTTAAACGGTAAGCCAACATACCCTAGTTTGGGTATCTTCTCTTGCATGTAATAGCTGTATTAAGCCCCAAACAAGGATTCTGTGTAATTTGGGTTATGTATTGAGCACCAGTTGCTCAAATTGAGCGTAGTTTTCGATATAGAGTTGATCATTTTCATTCCTAATGAGTGAACAACATCTGCACATAATAGCCGCTTGGTTAGATCGCGATGAACCGCCGGATCCCGACCACTATGTCGGATGTACAAGTCCGAACTACAAGCGCGATAACGACAACGATCATTGAATTGATGCATCGCAGCAAAGGCAATGTTACGCTGAAACCCAGCTATCCAAGGAAGGCATGACATGCCATACAGAGCCTTGGAACCAAGTTCAGAGCATGGTGGCGATTGCGTCGAGGGCTGTAGTTTTTCCAGCACCATTCTTCCCAATTATGACATTGAAGTTTGGGTTAAGGTGCAGAGTGACGTCATCAAATCCTCTATAGTTATGAAGGGTAACTGATTTGATGATCATATTTATTTCGCCCCTTAAACGTCCTATGCCCACATGAAGTTGGGGCGGCCTACACTATGACGTGTTTTGTACCGATGATAGCGCCTCAGCGCAAGAAGCTGAAGTAATGGCAATGAGACAAGAACAACGAGTGGATTGCAGGTCAGTTCCATTTATGTATTTTCGGCCCATTCACGCGACCTTGCAAAGTACGTTTTCCGCGTCGACCAGTTGAAACCGCCGCGCATAGCAGACCTTGGTGCAAGGTGCAGCGAACGGCTGCTCTCCGCCCCTTGTGTAGAATGGAGCGAGCGGCCCAAACCATCCATTGCCTCCTATCTACCGATGCTGCGGTGGACCCGTCATTCCTGCCATTCGCTGCACCTGAGAAACTGGGCGTCGGTCGGATTTACACAATGCCGACCAATCTGCTGACCGGCTAATTTTGAAGCGTTGCGAACTTTTCCTTGATTGATCTTGCAGAATCGCCAATTTCGCTCAGTGTTTTTGATTCTTGCAGTAAACAATCCAAGGGGAACCGAATAGGCCTTCAACAAAGGGATATAGCTTTTGTTTGGAGCATGCTAGGCTGAGCGGATTGCACTAAATGGAGAGAGAAAATGGCATACGCATCAATATCTCATTGGACGGTAACGGAATGGAACGTCGAACTTGAAGCAATCGCACGAGACAAATTTGTGCCGCTTATCATGTCGGTGGGCGCATCTCGTGTTCAGATGATTCGGACAAGTGATTTGTCCTTTAGCGTTGTTACCGAATACCCGGATGAAGCAGCTGCGAACGCGGCGCAGGCCAAAGTCGCGGAAATTCGGACGCAGGCAGCTCAAGAATTACCAATGTCGATGGCCAGCGTGGATGCTGGTGGTGTCTTTGCGAACGGTTAAAATCTGAACATTGCCCAATTCACCGGAACGACGCCCTGCTATTTAGAAGCGGTGTCGCTTTATGGTACCCGAGCCCAACCTTCACTCTTGCTCTTGCTGGGTTTGTTCCCCTGAGCCGACCTTCATTCGGGCCGCAGCATCGGTCACGAAGGTCGGCTCAGGGCCGGGTGTGAAGACACAGCGGTCTCTTCATTCCGTCTCAAGAAGTTCCAGCCCATACTCTGATCTCCACCAATTGCGGTTCTCGGGGGTATCAATCGGTCTGCTTCCCACTGTTTCTTGGTTATGGCTGGAGATCATCGCGATGGCGGACGGGATCTTTGAGAGCCAGCTGAAAATTACCTGCAGCTCTCGCCAAGTGATACTGCACTTTTCGTCGTTCAGTTCCCAAGTCAGAATGGCATGCTTATTGTCATAAGTAGCCGAGGCGCCGACCAAGCCATGGCAAACTCCGTTCCGAATATCAAGCGGATGTTGAAGTTGAGCTCGAAGTGTGGTGGCAAGCAACGTGCGTAACGGCGACGCGTTTTTCCCACTTGCTACGGCAGCCTCCCAGGCGTTGAGATCGGCCGCAATACCATAAGCCGACTTGGGAAGTTGTCCGTCGTGAGCACTTGCGACTTCGTCACGTGCCGCCCTTTCGATTCTCGACCACAACAGCAAGAGAGACCCCAATGTACCTTGTATCTGTTCGTAGGATACGTTCTCTTCCATCGGCTCCACTTTCCGCCTTTATCGTCTGCGCGGCCCCAGCGCCCTGAATTATGTGAGTTGGTCTTCCCCAAAATGTTGCACTGTGCACGAATGACTGCAATGCGAAAGCTGCGCGGCAGCATTGCTCGATGCTATGAATGGCAGGAATGGGCCGTTCGCGTGACTTTGCAAAGTACACTCTGCGCATAGCTGCCGTTAGTGTTGGTGGCATCTAACGGCAGTTCCCAGCCCAAAGCGGAAGTTCGCAGAGGTTTTGATCAAAGGCCGGAAGGAGCCCAGTGTTCCGATTTTCTGTGTCGCCGCTGGATCGCACTTCGGGGTACAGATCAGAGTACCCCCTCGTAATTCAGAAGCCTTTTTTATCTACTTTCATAAAGCCATCAACCGCACTAGACATCCCAATCATCACTATTCTGGGACACACCATGGCGCAAAAAGCTACCATTTATAAAGTTGAACTTTCCGTTTCCGATATGGATCGTCACTATTATGAGACCCATAAATTGACCGTTGCCAAACATCCTTCGGAGACGGATGAACGGTTAATGGTACGTATTCTCGCTTTTGCACTGAATGCTCGTGAGCAATTGGAATTTACGAGGGGCATTTCAACAGATGACGAACCAGACATTTGGCAGAAAAACCTAAGTGGCGAACTTGAGTTGTGGGTGGCGCTGGGTCTCCCGAGCGAGAAGATCGTTCGTCAATCCTGTGGCAAATCCAACGAGGTGATTATTTATAGTTACGGCGGCAGGATGGCTGAAATGTGGTGGGAGAAGATCAAAAACAGCACCACCCGGTTTGATAATCTTCAGGTTACAAATTTTTCAGAGAAGGACACCAGAGAACTGGGAAAACTGGCAAGTCGCTCGATGAAACTGCAAGTTAATATTCTGGAGGGTGATGTGATGATCGGTGTTGATGATAGCGTCGTTTACGTTACTCCGGTCAAATTGAAAAATGCGGGGCATTGATCGTCGGCCAGCTCACAATGCACATAAGAGCCTAGAATGTAGAGTGATGCTCAGTTACCGATGTTCGCTGTATTGACGGAATTGAGTTGCTCGATGACGCCCAAGTAAATTGGAAGTGGCTGACGGCTCGTCCGACCTTGGTGCAGATTGCAGCAACAGCGGCTCCCAGCCCAAAGCAGACATGCCGCATCGACACTTTGGGCGGAATGCAGACCTTCGCTGCGCGTCTCACAGATGACTGCTTTGCGCAGATAGCGACCTTTGCAAAGTCACGCGAACGGCCCTGAGCCGACCTTCGTGGACGATACAGCGAATGGCTGCTTTCTCAAAATGACTGGTGCCTAGTTCAAATAGTACGGTCAAGCAAAGCAGCCTAAGTTTAGGTCGCTCTTGGCTCCCAAAATCCTAGCGACGGTCAGTCTACAAAAAATAGTTACACACCGTGTTTAACTGAATGAGGAACAAATTCCTTTTCAATAAGAATCATTTCGCGTGGTATCCGATACCCCTTAGGGTAATCGTTCACTCTATCTAAGACATTAGCCCTGTCAAAACAGAAAGGATAAGAGAACAAATCAATTAGCCTAAAGTCGCCAGTAACAATATCCTTGTTAGAAAAATTATTATCCACAACGTGCGTAGTTGTGAGTAAGTACTTGTAGTCGACTTGACTTAGATTTTGCAAAAACTTGTTAATATCTTCATTTGACAAGTGGAATAAGCAATCTCTAACCATCAATAAGTCACATTCTGGTAGAATGTCTTCACATATATTAGCCAGATCAAAATTTACATTATCAGAGGAATACTTTTCTTGGTTATTCTCTATTACGGAAGCTACTATATCCAAACCAACGTAATTTACATTAAGATTTGGAATTACCTCTTTCATCCAGTTAAAGTCTCCACACGGAGCATCGACAAAGACTTTTACTTCGAGCTTTGGAATTTCTTCTATAAGCCACTGTCTTAGAGGCTGCGTGTACCCAATTTCACTTCCTTCCCCACTTCCAGATTCCTTGGACGACCAAAGATTTTTTTCATAAATTTCGTTAAATCGATCAGCTATGTTCCGTCTTTTTAGCATGGATTTGTACTGATCTTGTCGTGTATTTTTCAAGAACCGTCTGCCGAAAATGTTCATTTCTTTATCCTAGCCTCAGCCAATTTGAAGTGCATGCCGAGTCGATCTTATTGTCAAAAACCCACTAAGCAGACCTTTGTGCAGATTGGAGCGAATGTCCAGTTCCCGCCCTTGGTGCCAAAGCGGCGCGTCCGTTTTGGGGCTGGGAGCAGCCATTAGTCAAAGCGTTCACCAACTGCAGCAAAGGGCCGTTCCCGCGACTTTGCAAAGTACACTAACTGCGCATTGCCGCCATTTGCGCCAATCACTTGAACCGATTAGCGGGCTTTGACTTTTGTGGTCCAGTCTTGAACTGGTATTGGATGTTTCTCCAAGATGCGCCCCAACGCCTCAACATGGTCTTTCATAAAGTCCGCAAAGTCTTGTCCCGACACATCCAATATCGCCGCTCGGGTGATGAATAGCCCAAGTATCTGCGCATCGAGTTCGCGCATTCTGGCGATGCTGTTGGCGTGGGTAATGTCGCTGGGCAAGATGCCTGCGTAGTTCTCGCGGATGTCGCTTCCTATGACTTGTTCCACAATCCGCCAAAGCTCGTGAGTAGGCTATCGTGAGCGATTGGTGGGGGCAGTAGTGAAAACGGCTGAGAGTGTTGTGAAGGCGTCTCCAATGGTGTCGTATAGGTCTTGCCAGTTGCTCATGGCGAACCGATTGCGCAGCTGCTTGGAGCCTAGACGCAACTTAAAACGTCAGATTTGACTGGTGCCTCTGTCGGATAGATCAATCGTGGGTTTTCCGGATGTGGATCGTGCGGCGTTCCAGAAGGAAAGCTATCCGATATTGTTCTTTTGGATCACCTCGGCGCGCAGGCCGGTTACACGCGCGCCGCTGACGGTGGTCGCGGTCTGATGGACGCCGGTGTATTCTTCGACCTTGGTGCTAGGTGGGCAGACCAGATGTTCCTGATCCGGCTCGAACCATGGCGCGAGAATATCGCCGGCAAGGTTGGCGCGGGTCACGAGGAGCTGGGTTTCCATATACGGAATTTGTAGGGCGTCCGTGACCATTCGAAAGTGTTCTTCCACACCTTGTAGGCTTCCTATGGTCAAACCATAGGCGCGGAGGTCTACAGTGATGTCGGGATTGTTGGGAATGTAGTATATGGGGGGTATCCACACGGCCCCGAGATCGCCCGTGTGGGCGGTGAAGCCCCGCGCGCCTTTGTTGGTGACGCTCAGGACAACGGAACCAAATTCAACAACGCATTCGCCGTGGGAGGTCTTGGCGTGGTCCTTGGCACAGGCCAACTCTTCGCGAAGGGTAGGGGGAATATTGGCATGAATCGTGAACTTCAGGCCATCAAACCCAAATTGCAGGACATCCGCGTTCATTTACTCTCACCTACGATTTTGTATTCGTGGGGGGGTACAAAACCCTCCTTGAATTCCATCATTTTGATCGACATTCCCCGCTGCGCGGGCGCTTTGCGCCCTTGAAAGGTGCCACCGGTGGGGCAGCTTTTGTTTTGGGGCCGGGCCGGAAGCCCGGCGGTGGGTGTTGAAAGGGCAGCAATAAGAGGGGGAGGGCAGTGTCTATTGAAATGGGGCGCAGGATTACCCTACACCCCGCTTTTGAAACCCTCCGACCCCCAAATTCCACACGCTGCTGCCAACCGCGCATGGGCGAACTCATCTATGTTTGTGATGTGTGGCGTCGTGTTTGCTCTTCCACCCATTCAAGCAAGACGCTGCGCCGATACCACACCGAATGCCCGAATTTAAAGAAACGCGGGCCGTAACCTGTGACCAGCCATTTCTGGATGGTACGCACAATTTGGCAGAGAAAGTCCGCCGCTGCTTTTTCGTTTTCTTGCGCCTGATGCATGCCCTGCCTCCGTCCGGCTGTTTCATGCACCCTTACTTACTTATTCAGAAAGTCATAAACAGGATTATAAATCCAACCTGAATTTATAATTTATGACACAGGCAAAATTGCGTTTTTCTTCCCTCGCTAGCTGGAAGGATTGCAGGTTAGAAGCTACTTACACAATGACCGATGTGCGGACAAAAAGGATGTTCAGTGTTTTGACTTGATCCCACCATATAGTTAGTTAACTCACTATGCTGCGAAACAGAGGAGTTGTATTTTGACCGCCGACTAAAAAGTACTTTTGTTAGCATCCTCACCACTTGCTGCCACTTTTGATGCGGATCAACTCAGTTCCAACGTATATCTACAAATATTGGAGTAAATATGGTTTTTTCTTATAAAGAATGCCTCGAAGTGAAGTTTATTCCGACGGTTGCTGTGACCATCGCATCGATCTTCGCACTCTTTTTTCTGACAGTCGAACTGGATAGCTATGAGACTTGGATAACGCAAATTCTTGCTAACATTGCGTTCGGTTCTATGGCGTTATTGCGCATATACACCCCGTTTCCAATTGCGTTAAAATTGATACGAAGCAAGTAGATGTGGGCTCAGAGCGGTCGTTCGCTGCGTTTAGCTTTGTGACATCTTCCGCAGAACCTTCATAGCATCGTGCTCGCAGCCATCGGGGACAAACAGGTGATCGTGGAAAAAAGCCCGAGACCGGGTTAACTCCCATATCATATTTTGCGAGCTCCGACGCAATCCGAGCCATAAAACCAACCGCTTCCAGAGATGAATGAATGTTTAGGGTGATCATCCGGCAGGGAAACTCATAGGGTAATGCATGAGATTCCGCTTCAGATTTCAGCAAGATAAGGGTTGTGCCCTCCGCTTCCTCGAAGATCATGCGCGGCATGAGGATTGGCGGTCGTTGATGTGGTGGAACAGTCACGAATACGTATAGACCTTCGACTAAAACTGCCGAGAGCGATTTTATGGGTGCTGTCAGACGGATGCGAACTAATCGCTTCATAAAGGACAGTGTCACTGTCCTTTATGAAGCGACGACAGTCCAGAATTTCGCGAGAGCGGCTGCACGATTGAGCTTGAATTTCGCGCGTGAATAAATATGGCGCTCCTGATTGAAATGGTTATGAACTGCTGAATGAACGGCAATAAATTTCTGCAAACATTGCATTCGGCGGAAGCGTAACATTGCTCGCTTCCTTCGTCGAAAAGGCAAGTGTGAATTCTCGGCCCGATCGTTGCGCCAGCGACTAGTTTCCTGTTGATCGTCGTTGCCGATGGTTTTCGTCGCAGCGCCACAGGAACGCAACTTGTCATTCACTAAAGCTTCGAGACGACCATGGTCGTTTCATCGCTTTACTGAGGAATATCAATGCCGCTTTGCGATCCAGGTACTTCGTGATGTAGCGTTCCAGCACCTCGCCTTCGTGATCTACTGCCTGCCAAAAATAGTGCATCTCTCTGTTGATCTTCACGAAAACCTCGTCCAGATGCTATTGCGAGTTAGAAAAGGTACGCATCCGATTGACACGCTTTCTACGGATTTCGGAGGCAAACATCGGGCCAAATCTGTTACACCAGAAATGCACGGTTTCGTGGCTAATGTCGATCTCTCGCTCGTACAGCAGGTCTTCTACATTTCGCAGCGAAAGTGGAAATTGAACACACAGCATAACCGTCACGCGAATGATCTCGGTGCTGCTGTGGAAACACCTAACCGGGTCACGTTTTGTCATGGATGGACGTTACAAAACCAGCCTGCCCCGCTCAACTCAAATCCTTCTGACAGCACCGGTTAGTCCGTTCATCAAATGGCAAGCTGCCATCCTCAGAAGCATGTAAACGCACATCCAAAACCTATCGAGGAACGCTTAGCTACAGTAATGGGGCGTTACCAGTTTCGGTGAGGGTGATTGAAAGTTGGGAATGCGGGCGGCCTATTTGCAAGTGCGGCCAAATGGTTCCCGAATAGGGGCATTATATTGATTTGTCTGTTGCCTATGCCGCGTTCGGCCAAAGACACAATATTGAAAACGAGAAAATCTTGCGTGGTACCTTTAAAAATGCGAACGTTTTCTGAGGCTTTTACCTAAGGGCGACCTGTTTCATGGTCGCAAGCGAGAGAAATGGGATTAATCTGGCGGGTCCTAGCGACAATCGCAGGGACAAATCTAATTGTTATGTTCGTGTTCGTCAGCTTGGCCACCCTCCAGTTCGAGGCGGTTTTGTCAGGGCTTGTAAAAGAGCGTCTGGAAGTTTTGGCTACCCGCGCACGCGACCCCTTTGTTGCAGTTGTTGACTTGGGATTGCCGGTATCTACAGTAAGAAACGGACGGGCGGCGCTCGAGGCCATCAGACAAAATGACCCGGCTATCCAGGATATTCTTGTCTTCAGCCCGGATGGGCTGATACTGCACACAACGTCACAGACCGCACAAGAAACTGTTCCTTGGGATTGGATCCACGCGCCTCGGGAAGGAGGCGCAGGGGACGTTTTTTATCTCTCCGGATTACCGCAGTTCATTGTGGGTGCTGACATCCGGTCGGGTGAGGAAACGGTCGCCGGTATTGCCATTGTATACTCTAAAGCTCAGTCGCGTGATCAAGTTCGTGCAATGGCCGCTAAACTGGCTTTTGTTGCCGGTGTAATAATGGTGGCGACAATTCTTTTTAGCATGCTGGCAATTCGTTTTTCTCTGTCTGAACATCTGAAGGTTTTTTCTGGGATACTGAGAACCTATGACCTTTTTGCGCGGTCTTTCTGGCGGGGTAGGGAACTCCAGATCGAAAAGCCGGACACAGTCACGGGCTTGGGTGTCAGCACCGACCAGTTCTGGGAGCTTCTTCAAGATACGGAGCAAACTTATGTAAGCGAACGGGAAGCATTGTCACGTGATGGGAAAGATATAGTGGAATGAACCATGTCCATCAGCCCGGCCGCCTTGCCGCACGTCGCGTCATCCTCTGGGCTGCTGCGGTCGTAACCTTATCGCTGATGACAATGGCCTTTACATCCGTACGTACCTTCGAGGCGTCACTTGCGCCGGAAATGGAGAAGCGAAGTCAGTTGATCGGCATCACAGTTCGTGAAGAGATTGAAAGAGCGATGGCCTATGGCTTGCCTTTGGATGCGGTGACCGCTGCGCCGGGCTATTTCGAGCATATTCTCGACCAGTTCCCAGAAATCACGCGCCTTCGCTTACTTTCAAATAATGGTGACGAGATTGCTTCCGTACATCGGGCAGAGCGATCTGATGGCAATGGAGTTGCGCAAGGCAAGTCAGAACCTATTTCTTTGGCTATGCTACACAGAAACACGATTATCGGAGAATTGCAGCTAGAATCCGATCCAGGATTTGTCAGGAGCCGGCTGCGCAATGTGTTGCTTGATACGCTGGTAGTGGGCGTGGTGGCTGTGTTGCTGGCCTTTGAAATCGTTGCACTGGTTTCGGCCAATACCCTCGGTAAACCTTTAGACCGGATATTTACTCTGCTCAAAGAGCAAAGGAATGCAGGCTTCCGCCACGTGGTTTCTGCACGCGAAGCAGGAGACCTACGGCGCATAGCCAGACATCTTTCTGATCGCGCCGAACACCTTTTTGGGAAGCAGGAATGCGGCCGAAAGCCAAATGCGTTGCCGCAGGCCTATTTTGTTGATGTCCGGTTGGCGGTTTTCCTGTTCTCAACCGCTACTGAAATTAGTGGTGCTTTTCTTCCCCTTTATGCACAAAAATCTGGGGCACCAGACTGGATGACAACCGACATGGCGGCGACTGCGCCGTTGTTGGCCTATCTTGTTGCGATGGCGCTGATGGCACCATTCGGCGGCGCGCTCTCAAAGTTGATTGATCCCCGCTCGTTGTTTCTGATTTCGATCCCTTTGACGGCTATTGCCATGATCGGTGTGGGGCTTGGAAAATCCGTTTTCGCAATATCTTTTTGGCACGGAGCAATGGCTCTCGTGTATGCGCAGGCCACGATCGCCTGCCAAGATTACGCAATTCGCACAGCTCCCAAGTCTGAAATCACCCAGGCCATCGGGGGGTATCTGTTTGTCATCATTGGGGGGGCACTATGCGGCGCTGCTCTAGGCGGCGTTCTGGCTGACCGGATTGGCCTCTCTAATACATTTTTCTTCGGTGGTATCCTCGTAATCCTAGCCGGTTTGGTCGGTGCCAAAACAATATCGCGTCAAGTTAAGGTAGAAGCTGAGGTTAGCCCTTCCCCGCATACAAGCTGGCGTGATGCCTCGCGCGTTTTGTTGAACCGGCGTTTTCTTGCACTCGCATTTGGTGCTTCCGTGCCCATGAATATAGGCATGTCAGTTTTCATCTGGTACCTGACGCCGGTTATGCTTGACGCTCAGGGCGTCCGAGTTGCCGATATTGGCAGGGTTGTCATGCTATACTACATTGCACAGATATTGGTCGGACCGACGGTAGCAAAACTTGCCGATGGTAGGGTTGGAAACGTGCCTTTGCTTCTGACCGGGCTTTTGTTGGGTGGCTCCGCAGTCAGTGTTCTGAGTGTTTGGCCAGATTTCTGGGTGTTGGTATTTGTCGTCGCGGCATTTGGAGTTGGGCATTCCCTGTGCGACGCTACGCAATATGCCCATGCAATTGTAATTGGCGAAGAAACAGAAATTGAAGGTGCAGGTGACTTTGCACTGGCAGCATTGCGCTTGATTGAACGGGTCGCTGCCATCGGTGGTCTGATTGGGTCAGTCATTCTGGCAACCAAGTTTGGGTATGTCGCGGCAACGGCGGGTGTGGGAGCTTTAATGCTTTTCGGGCTTTGCCTAATGTTTCTGGCCGGGCGAAGAGAGAAAGCCAGCAGCGCGGCTATAGTAACCTGAAGATGTTAGCTAACATATAAAACACAGCGGAGACGAGAAATATGATGCGAAATTTCATGGCTGCGACCCTGTTCTTGCTCACCAGTGGGTTAAACACATTTGCCGATGAAAAGCTGATATATGCCGTTTTTTGGGAGGGATGCGAACACGGATGCGAAGGTTTTCTGAATGGCATTGCCGAAAGCGGCTTCCCGGCACGGGTGGAACTGAGAGACGCTGATCAAGATAAGCAAAATTTCCCTGATTTTGTGGAAGAAGCGCGTGCTCTTGATGCAGACCTTGTGCTGACTTATGGCACAAGCGTAACTCTTGGAATTGCAGGTCGAATGGATGAGGCCAATCCGAGGGAATTCATACATGACCGACCACTGGTGTTCATGTATGTCTCAGACCCGTTCGGCAGCGGAATTGCGGAAAGTTTTGAGGCCAGCGGTCGTGATTATGTGGCTGGAACCTATAACCGCGTTCCCGAAGAGGTAAATATCAGAACAATTCAAACGGTTCTCCCTGAATTTCAGCATCTCGGAATGATATATGCTCGGTCGGAACAAAATTCGGTTCTGAAAGTGGGCGAAATGGCCTTACTCGCGGAGGAAATGGGGTTCACTTTAACTGCGTTGGAAATTGATCCTGGAAATATGCAAACCCCTGACCCTGCTTTGATAGATGATCGGGTGGCGCAACTGGCTGCAGAAGGGGTTGATTTCATTTATCTGGGTTCAAGTTCATTTTTGCGCCTGAACGGAGAAAGGTTCACCAAAGTAGCAGTACAACACGGGTTGCCAGTTTTGAGCCCTTATGAAGAGGTTGTCCGTGAAAACCAGGCGCTACTTTCTATTGCCGCAAAAGCTTCTGACGTTGGCGGGCACGCCGCCCGACAGGCGCTAAAGATTCTTCGGGACGGGGTTATACCGGGTGAGCTGCCTATCGCTAGGGTGACCGATTTTGCTTATGTAATTAACATGGACGTAGCCAGAGAATTAAGCCTCTATCCGCCTATCGCATTTTTACAAATTTCTGAGATCGTTGAGTAATGGGTGCTGCGCAGTTTAAAATGTGAAAAGCTAACTCCTTACTGGCGTCTCTGTTGCGAATAGAGACGGTAGTTCAGCTTAGTCAGAATGAAAGGCTGTTTTAGGTACGTCAATACTTTCCCCAGAATTGCACCGAGACATAAATACAGCAACACGATTCCATCCCGGCTGCTTCCACATTGTTTCCACATCTATTTCAGAAAAGCAAAAGGTCACCTGTAGGCGGCCGTTAAGTTACTGCATTAAAACAGTATAATTGGCGCCGTCAGATGGATTTGAATTGAACTGGGCAGGGTGGTTTTGTAACGTCCACCCATGATAAAACGTGACCCATTTAAGTACTTCCATAGCAGCCCCGAGATCGTTCGCCTGACGGTGATGCTGTATGTTCGATTTCCGCTTTCGCTGCGGAATGTGGAAAACCTGCAGCACGAGCGAGGGATCGGCATTAGCCACGAAACTGTGCGTTTCTGGTGGAACCGGTTCGGCCCTTTTGTTCGCTGCGAAGACCCGAAGAAAACGGGTGCAGCAGCTTTGTGCGCATTCGAATTGGCGATGGTTTTTGGATGAAGTTTTTGTAAAGATTAATGGCGAGACGTACTGTCTCTAGCGTGTCGTTGGCCACGAAGGCAAAGTGTTGGAAGCCAATGTCACAAAATGCAGTGTTCGCAAATCTGCTTTGATATTTCTCAGAAAAGCAAGGAAGCGATACAGCAGCCCCGAAGTTTATAGATATTCGTCGCCGTTCATGCCTCGGTCTACAACCATTTCAACTCGGAGCGCTGCCTCTACTCTTGCCGAGTGGCGCTAATTTGGCATGCGTAAAGGGTTGCAATACGGTCCACACAGAGACGAGTTCGAATTAGTGCTAATAGCACCGAAAATCGGCGAAATACTGGCATTTTTCAGATCTGAAAAATGGGCACAACAAGGCAGAATTACGGTGTATAGCTCTTTGCGCTTGCATCTAGGACAGGCTGACCAGCGAGCCGTCAGTCGTCTTAAATCCGGATCGGGCATGCGGGGGCCGGCCAATTCCTCCACCGGACCCGTTGTATATGCCATATTGACGCTCATCAAAAATCGACTTCGATCGCGACGCCCTTTTTGATTGCTAGATCTACAACACTTGCTGCAACCGCTAAGTCTTGCAGGCCAACACCCGTTCCATCAAAGAGTGTGATCTCATCGTCAGAGTGCCGTCCCGCATGGGTGCCATTGATCACGGCACCGATTTGGTTCACATCACTTTCTGCGATCAATCCTTCAGTGATGGCGTGTTGTGCCTCACCGATGCTGATGGATTGCGCGACTTCATCCGTGAACACAGTCGATTTTACCAGCAAGGCTGATTCAACTTCTTGTTTGCCCTTTGTGTCTGTGCCCATGCAAGCGATGTGAGTGCCCGGAGATACATGATCCGCCATTAGAGAGGGCGAAAATGCAGATGTGATTGAGATGATCACGTCCGCATCATTGCCCAACTGATCAAGCTCAACGGCCTCAAATGGTAGGCCAGCTTCGGTCGCAACCTTTTCTAGGTTCGGTAGCATCTCGGGGTGGAAATTCCAGCCAATTACTTTTTCAAAGTTGCGCTGCTCAAGGGCCGCGCGCAACTGGAATGTTGCCTGA
>Ga0209292_1001417_pt1 | contig 29261 bp, 24 predicted proteins | sample GOMGulsemesocosm_2_FD_184634 | JGI IMG/M metagenome (GOLD analysis project Ga0209292, IMG submission 184634) | Methane-oxidizing microbial communities from mesocosms in the Gulf of Mexico - GOM9C Gulf of Mexico (SPAdes) (version 2) | ecosystem: Environmental > Aquatic > Marine > Cold seeps... | reverse complement strand
TTCAGTGAAAATACTTGTATCTAAATTTGGCAGTTTACTGGTAAAAGAAGGGGACAAAAAATGCTCCTTTGTTTTTGTTTAAATTGCCCTTGTTAAATGGACAGTGAGTCAATAATTCGAATGTTAAGGCTAACCGCTTATTAGTTCAATTGTTATTAGCTTTAAATATTTTTAGTCTTGAATACACAAAATAAATTTTTCATAAATCGTTGTGATTGATCATATAAAGAAAATCTTCATATATATGAGTTTTCATTCATCCCTATAATAAAATTTCATCTTTAGTATCACTAAAGAGTTCAGATAATAGTATGCTCGCAAGTTTGTATAGGGTTATATATAGAATATATTACAAACCTAATATGAAAGTGTATGGCATAGTTAGTTTGATTTTTACCTAAGAGCATTGGTAATTCTAACTACAAAGTTGTCGCTAATAATATCCAGTTTATTGAAAGGCTCTTTTGATAAGAAAGCTGATTGACGTACTTCTATTTCCTTAATAGGTGTTCGGTTAATATTGTATTCAAGTCATCTAATTCTAATGGTTTACCTAAATGTGCATCGAAGCCTGAGTTTAAATAATTTGTGATATCCTCTTCCATAACATTAGCCGTTAGCGCTATAACCGGTGGGCAGTTAGTCATTTTTTTAATTATTTTACAAGCGGTAACTCCGTCCATTACCGGCATTTGAATATCCATTAAAATTAAATCTATACCGCCTTCTTTAACTTTATTAACTGCCATCAAACCATTTTCTACGAGCAGCAGACTTGCTTTAGTCTCACTGAGCATTTTTTTAATTATCATTTGATTAATTTTATTATCTTCAACAATCATAATTGTATAATCGGATAATGTTGGTACTACTTGTTGCGATTCAGTTTCTTGAATTTCAGTAATATCTTTAGCCTGAGCTTTATTCAAAGGCAAATTTAAACTAAAACAACTGCCTTGTCCTTCAACGCTTCGTACATTAATAGAACCCTTCATCAAGTCAATTAGTACATGAGTGATAGCCATTCCTAACCCCGTGCCGCCATACTTGCGCGTGGTTGATGTATCGGCTTGCTCAAAGCGTGTAAATAGTTTATTTAATGCATCTTCACTCATACCAATTCCCGAGTCTTCAACTTCGATATACACTGATTGGTCTTGCTTATTTTCGATAATTACATTTATGGTTCCATTTTTCGTAAATTTAACAGCGTTTGACAATATATTAAGTAAAATTTGTCGGATACGTACCGGATCGCCAAACCAGTTTTGATCTTCGTTATGGCAAACCAATGTAATATTTGTTGCTTGTAATTGACTATTTTGTGATAAGTCAGCAATAACAGATTGAGTAAGCTTAATTAAATCAAAGGGGATTATATCAAACTCTAATTTTCCCTCTTCCATTTTTGATAAGTCAAGAATATCGTTAATGATGGTCAGTAAACATTTAGCAGAAAAAAGCGCTTGTTCAATTAGTTCTTTATCTTCTTTTGCGACTGCTTTTTGGTTTAAAATTTGTAAGCCACCGTATATACCATTCATAGGTGTTCTGATTTCATGGCTCATATTTGCTAGAAAAAATGATTTAACTTTATTGGCATTATCTGCCTCTAATTTAGTGATTTCTAACTGACTGTTTTTATTATTAATCTGCTCGATGTTATTAGCCAACTCAATATTGTTAAGTGATAATTCTTTTGTTTTTTCTTGCACTACTTTTTTAAGTTTATAATTGAAAATAATGACAGTAATAATAGTGAGAATTAATAGTGTGGCGATAGAAAATATAATAAAAAGCGTTCGTGTACTTAGTTGTTTTGTTGTCTTTTCATAACTACTTAGTGTCAAGCCGTCTAAAGTGTTTGAGTTTGCCACTAAAGCTAAATCTTTATAGACATTGGCAATACGTGTAAACCTTTGTTCATGCATGGTGCCCAATGGTACATAGTTAGACTTAATGATACTTTTAGTTGCCTGAGCTTCGAGTAAAAGCAACTTTTTCACTGCTTGTTTATTATATTTTTCAATGATCAAATCAACTGCTTCTTCTGGATGATCTAAGGCATATTGCCATCCTTTTAAACTCGCCCTTACGAAGGCTTTTACTCTTTCTGGGTTATTTTTGACATTCGATTCACTCGTGAAAATCAAGTCTCCATAAAAGTCGATACCATAGCTAATCGGATCAAGGATATTAATATCTACTTCCATATCTCTATAACTTAATACCTGATCGGTTTTATAAGCAGACATTACATCAACATCATCTTTAATAAGGGACATATTGTCAAAACTATGAGGAACATGGGTGTATTCACTATGACTCATTCCCGTCAGAGCTATCATTGCTATTAAAGCCGCATCATCAATACTTCGTTGAAACATAATACGTTTATCGACTAAATCATAAATGCTGGTAATGTTTTTACTTTTTAATGACATAAATACCAACGGACTTTCTTGAAAAACCGTTGACGCGATAACTACTTTTTTACCTTTTAGTCGCTGTAAAACTATACTCGAATCAGCAATGCCGAAATCGGCTCTACCGCTGACAACATCATCAAATGGTGATGATTTGAGATCACGCTCTCTTATTTCAACATCAAAGTTTTCATTTTTATAAAAGCCTTTTTCTTTAGCAATATAGTATCCAGCAAATTGAAATTGATGCATCCATTTTAGTTGTAACGATACTTTTTCAAGCGCAAATAGTGGTAAGGAAGTTAATAATAAAATACTCAAAGTAATTGATTTTATTAACCTGTTAAAGCGAAAGAACATATTGCGCCCTTATATAGCTATTAGATAAAAATTTAATGAAGGTTATAAAAATAAATTATAGTGTAGTTTTAAACATTCCATTAACTATATTAGTTAATGAGACAACTCCGTTTACGGCTAGGCATTTAAATTTCACGGGGTAGTTTGTAGTTTGGAAATAGCTTTTTGGCAGTAACTTATGACTTCTATTATGTATATGAAAATAAAATTCACCAAAAAATTCTATCTACATTTATGTTGACATTAAGAGCACTGAGAGTATGATGACGATTCGTCAGTGACGTATCGTCACATATTAAAAAGTAGACATCATGACACCACCTAAATTACTCGATGAAGCGGCATTCAAAGAGCGAGAATTACTTATAATCAACTCAGCTGTGTTGCTCATCCAGAAAAATGGTATAGAAAATTTGACTATGGATAAAGTCGTTGCGCAAGTTCCTTTTTCTAAAGGTACTGTTTATAAACACTTTATTGGCAAAGAAGATTTACTATTAGCCATTAGTAATTATTCAATTAAAGTACTCGGCGACCTTTTTTATCGAGCATATCAATTTAAGGGCTGTGCGCGTTCACGCATGTTGTTATTGAATTTTTCTTACTTGTTATATGCGATGTTATACCCAGCATTATTTCAAAGTGTACTTTGTGCAAAGTCGCCTAATGTTGTTGGTAAATCAAGTGAAAAGCATATTAACGAAGGAGAAAAGTTAGAAATTAAATTGATGACTTCTATTCATGGCATCGTAGAAGACGGTCTAAGCGATAAAAGCTTATCACTGCCATTAAATATGGATATTCAGCAATTATGTTTTAGTAATTGGTCTACAGCTTATGGCGCAATATCGTTGCTTTCAGATGAGGTTGATCAATGTAGCGGGAGAACAAGCCTAATTGTTGAACGCGAGCTTTTTAATTTGAGTAACTTATTGTTCGACGGTATGGCATGGAAACCACTGACAAAGGAGCGTAGTCATTGTGCTGAATTGAAGACAGCTTTAGCTGAACTATTTCCTGAAGAACTAGCACAAATTAAACTAAAAGGTCGTGAATTAAACTTCGACAGCTTTATTTAAACAAACATAAGAAAAATGCGGTGTATAGCCGCTTTTTTTTGAACTATTAGGTGACGATTCGTCACCGAAAAAACTCTTCTTTATCGAAGAAAAACATTAGAATAAACGGAGCTTAACAATGAGAAATAAACTCTATAATTTTGTAGGTAAAAACCCATTTTGGGTAATACTTATTTGCCTAACGTTCACAATGTTAGCGGGAATGGGGGCACAAAAGTTAGAATTTAAAAATGACTATCGAGTGTTCTTTAGTGAAGAAAACCCGCAGTTAACTGCCTTTGAATCGATGCAAAAAATATATGCTAAAAGTGATAACGTTTCTTTCGTTGTTGTACCCAAAGATGGCAATGTTTTTACGCAAGAACATTTAAGTGCCTTAAAAGACTTAACTAAAGCTAGTTGGCAGGTTCCTTATTCAACGCGTGTTGATTCCGTGACTAATTTCCAATATACCTATGCTGAAGAAGACGACATGATCGTTGAAGATTTAGTAATGTCTACTAAAAATATAACCAGCGATAAGCTTAAAAAAATTAAGCAAATAGCGATTAATGAACCTTTACTCGTTAATAAAATTATTTCTACAACTGGCCATGTGTCTGTGGTTAATGTAACAGTTCAACTACCCGGGATTGATCCTATGGTAGAAACGCCTGAAGTAGCTACAAGCGTCAGAGCTATTCAAGCAGAATTTTTAGAAAAACACCCTGAGATGGATATTTATCTTTCGGGCATGATCATGATGAATACTTCATTTGGTGAGTCTTCAATCAGCGATAGCTCAACGCTTATTCCACTAATGTTTCTTGTCGTTATTGTCACGATAGGATTATTGCTGAGAACAATAACTGGAACTATATCTACAGTACTTATTATTATTATGAGTATTGCTACCACTATGGGGCTTGCGGGTTGGTTAGGCTTTTATCTAACGGGGCCTTCATCATCAGCACCAACAATGATAATGACTTTAGCTGTCGCCGATTGTATTCACATTTTAACCTCAATGTTTTACGAGATGCGCCAAGGCGCTGATAAACGTACAGCTATTGCACGCAGTATTCGCATAAACTTACAGCCAATTTTCTTAACGAGTATCACGACTGCCGTTGGCTTTTTAAGCATGAACTTTTCAGATTCACCACCGTTTAGAGACTTAGGTAATTTAGTCGCTATTGGCGTTATGCTTGCCTTTGTTTTTTCGGTTACGATTTTCCCTGCATTACTTACCGTTTTACCAGTACGTGTGACTAAGCAATCTGAAGATAAAAAAGACATTATGGCGAAATTAGCAGACTTTGTTATTGCTAAACGTAAAGCCTTACTGCCTTTAACAAGTATTTTTATTATTGCTTCAGTTATGTTTATTCCAAATAACGAACTAAATGATGATTTTGTTAAATATTTCGATGAATCAGTGCCTTATCGTGCTGCGACTGATTTCATGCAAGATAATTTGTCTGGCATGATGGTTGTTGAAATATCAGTGAAAACTGGACAACCAAGTGGCATTAATAATCCTCAGTACTTGCGCAGTGTTAGCGATTTTAGTGACTGGTTACGTGATCGTCCTGAAACGGATCATGTTAATACGATTACCGATACTTTAAAGCGTTTGAATAAAAATATGCATGGTGACGACCCTAGTTGGTATAAATTACCTGATAGTCAAGAAATGTCAGCGCAATATTTACTATTGTACGAAATGTCACTTCCTTACGGCTTAGATTTAAATAACCAACTAGATGTTGATAAGTCGTCATCAAGAATCGTTGCTACTTTTAAAAATATGACCAGTAATGAATTGATCAATGTAGAACAAGATATGATTCAGTGGTTCGCCAAACATGCGCCACAATACGAAGTTGACTTTGCTAGTCCAAGTTTAATGTTTGCCCATATTGGCCAACGAAACATTATAAGTATGCTTATTGGTACTATTTTAGCCCTGATCTTAATTTCAATATTGTTAGGTTTTGCACTAAAAAGTTGGCGTTTTGGCTTAATAAGTTTATTACCAAACTTAGCTCCAGCAGCTATTGCCTTTGGCCTTTGGGGATTACTTAGCGCACAAGTAGGCTTAGGGTTATCAGTAGTTATCGGTATGACTTTAGGTATTGTTGTTGATGATACGGTACATTTTTTAAGTAAGTACCTACACGCCAGAAGAGAAAAAAATGCGACGGCAGAACAAGCAGTACATTACGCATTTGACAATGTGGGTCGAGCGCTATGGATCACCACATTTGTCTTGGTTGCAGGCTTTACTGTCTTGGCACAATCATCATTTAAAATGAATGCTGATATGGGCTTCTTAACGGCGCTTACTATTTTTATTGCACTTGTGGTCGACTTTTTGTTTCTGCCACCATTACTTATCTTACTTGATAAAAATAAGAGTAAATCTAAAGAAGACTCTGTTGTAGTTGCTGACGCGACCATTCCAAAAACTGTTGAAGCACTTTAATTTTACATTACCGAAAAATTAAGCTTATCTTGGGTATTTATTATTAAATGCCTTTTAAATTTAAAGATAAGCTTATGAATATTTATAAATTTTTATAAGGATTTTACATGTTAACTCAAAAAATATTAATGAGCGCTATCGCAGGGCTTTGCTTTACCTTGGTTTCGAATTCCTCTGCCGCATTAACTATCGAGCAGCAAAAAGGTTTAGACATTTCCATAGAAGCGAAAAAAAGAGATTTAGGCTGGCAAGACAGCATGTCTGATATGCTGATGCTATTACGTAATAAGCAAGGACAAGAGAGTATTCGTGAAGTTAAAATGAAGTCATTAGAAGTACTTAATGATGGCGATAAAAGTTTAACTATTTTTAATCAACCTCGCGATGTAAAAGGTACCGCATTTTTGAGCTTCTCTCATCCCGTGGTATCAGATGAACAATGGTTATTTTTACCAGCACTAAAGCGTGTTAAACGTATTTCATCAAGAAATAAATCAGGACCTTTTATGGGATCTGAGTTTGCATTTGAAGACTTAAGTTCTTTTGAAGTGGAAAAATACACCTATAAATATCTCGGTGAAGAAGAATTAAACGGGCTAACTAATTTTAAAGTTGAACAATACCCAGTTGATGAAAACTCAGGTTACACTCGCCGCATCGTATGGCTAGATACAAAAGAATATCGAGTACAGAAAATTGATTTTTATGATCGTAAAGATTCATTGCTTAAAACATTAACTTTCAGTGACTATAAACAGTATTTAGCGAAATACTGGCGTGCAGACAAACAAGAAATGGTTAACCAACAAAATGGCAAAAGCACTGTACTAAAATGGAGTAATTACGCTTTTAAAACAGGATTATCTGACAGTGATTTTAACCGTAACTCTTTAAAACGAGCACGATAATCTCATGAAGTTATTGTTAAAGAGTGGAATAAAAACAAAATTGAAGCGTTCAGTTTCATCGGCGGCAATATGCGTAAGCATGCTGCTGGCTCAGCCCTTGTATGCAAGTGAAACCGCTAGTGACCTTGAATTTGAAGCCTCAGGTAATATTGCTTTAGAGCAACGTTATTTTTTCAACGAAGGGCTATATTCTAAGCAATTGAGTCATAACCAATCGTCAGTTTCAGTAGAAGCTGAGCTGTACTGGCAGTGGAATGAGGGCAGTGACAGTGTTATTTTTACACCTTTTTATCGAGTAGATAGCCAAGATGAACAACGCACTCATGGAGATATTCGTGAACTCGCTTACGTTCATGCAAGTGATGATTGGGAGCTTCGCGTTGGAATACGTAAAGAATTTTGGGGCGTTACTGAGTTTCAGCATCTTGTTGATGTAATTAACCAAACAGATGGTGTTGAAGACTTTGATGGTGAAGATAAGTTAGGCCAACAAATGGTTAATTTATCGTTAGTAAACGACTGGGGAATTGTTGATGTACTTCTTCTTCCTGGCTTTCGAGAAAGAACCTATGCGAGTCAAGACGGACGTTTACGTGGGCCTTTAGTTGTTGATGAAAACAATGTTAGCTACGAGTCTTCAGCGGGTAAACAGCACCTTGACCTTGCTTTACGTTGGTCGCATAGCATAGGAGACTTTGACGTAGGAGCTTATTGGTTTCATGGTACTAACCGAGAGGCGTATTTAACTCCAGCATTACAACCATCAAATTCGAATTTAGCACAATATTCCCTACAGCAGCATTACGCTCAAATGGACCAGTTAGGTGTTGATGTTCAAGCCACATTAGGTGATTGGTTATGGAAATTTGAAAGTATATATCGCACTACAAGTTTTGAAGACTTTGTGGCAACGCAAGCTGGTTTTGAATATAGCTTTATTGGTGTCTTTGACTCGAACCTAGATCTAGGTCTATTGATGGAGCACAGCTGGGATTCTCGCGGCGAAGTAGAGCTTGGCGAGCAGGGTTCATTAATGCAAAATGATTTATTTATAGGTGCACGATTGGCGTTTAATGATATGCAAAGTAGTGAGTTGTTAATGGGCTTAGGCAGCGACTTAGATCATAATGCTTTTAGTTTTATTATTGAAGCTAATCGTCGTTTTGGCGATAATTTCATTGCCAGTGTCGATATTAGACTGCTGCAAAGTAATAATAAAAATGATTTACTTTATAGCTTAAGTAAAGATGACCACGCACAAATATCTTTAGCTTGGTACTTTTAACTTTTAAGTAATTTAAGAAGCCTGCATTGTAACAGGATACCTTCTACTGAATTACCTCGGTAGAAGAATCCTGTTTTGTTATAAGAAAGCAACTTTTATTCTGACCCGGGAATAAATTATTTAGAATAGGTATAATCCTCCTTTTAAGAATCTTCCCGCTCATTTATAGCTAATCTTGGTTATATATTTCGTTGATTTTAACGGATACGAAAATCGGAAAATATATCCTTCAGAGTAAAGAAAGGCAATAGCAGTTAATGATAGACAAGCCAAATCAATTAAAAAACAACTACGATCAGCAAGGGTATTTTGTCATTAGGGACTACTTTAACTTGGCTGAAATATCATCTCTTAAAGAAGTTGTTTTGAAGTTTCATGAACTATGGAAAAAAGATAATGAAACCTTTTATAAAGAAGAAGCCTTTAATTCTTCTTTAATCACCGGCAGTGAATATTTAGCATTCGATGACCGAGTGAAGCTTTTTAACTTTATTAGCTGCAAAAAAATAATGGCTGTCATTGATACGGTTATCGCTTCTAAACCTTCGTTTATGAATACCCAGTTATTTTTCAATCCAGTGAATCCAGAGCAAAAAGACTTTTGGCATAGAGACTGCCAATATGATCATGAAGTTGAAGAGCAAAAAATAGCTATTCAAGAGACGCAAGTCGTACACTTTCGAGTGCCTTTATTTGATGAACTCGGTATGGAACTTGTGCCAGGCACTCATAAGCGCTGGGATAATGAAGAAGAATTTAATGTCAGGCAAGAAGAGCAGGGAAGGTTGAGTAATGAAAGCCTGTCTACTGGGAAGGCAATTAAATTAGCTGCAGGCGACTTATTAGTTTTTTCTGCAGACATGATCCACCGAGGTTTATATGGCATGGATAGGTTAGCGTTGGATATTCTAGTTTTTGATCCTGAAGGCGATTTTGCAGATTATGTTGATGACGATTGTTTACCAGAAGTTTCAATGTTGAGTCAAATAGAGGACCCAAGAATATATACTAATACCCTCGACTTAAAGTCTATTAAACCCTAGGTTATTTAAATCACTGAAAGTTAATTCCTTGTACCCAAGAAAAATTCCATTTACTTCAAGTAACAATATTTGACTTGTTCAATATTGATAGGCAATTTATTATCTTTATCACTAATAGTCAGTGAGTTGTAAAAAACCTTTATGTCTAAGCCGCAAATACTGGTTGTCGATGACAGCCCCGAAATTCGTTTAAGTGCCGCCTTTATTTTAGAAGACCAAGGTTTTACGGTGCTCGAAGCGGAAAATCATCATTTTGCTCAAGCTGCTTTGGCAGAAAATAGCGTCGACCTGATTTTATTGGATATGAATTTTTCATTAGATACTACTTCCGGTGAGGAAGGCCTACGTTTTTTAACTTGGTTGAGCAAATCTGATTTTGTTATTCCAGTTATTGCGATGACAGGTTGGTCGAATGTTGATTTAGCTGTCAGTGCTATGCGACTAGGTGCATGTGACTTTATTGAAAAACCTTGGAATAACCAAAGATTAATCCAAATTATTCGTCAACAGTTGAAAATGGCTGGCTTGCAAGTTCAAAATCAAAAGCTTAAACAGCAGCTAGAGTCGGTTAACGAACAAGACTTCATTTGGCGTTCTGAAGCAATGGAAAAATTATTACGTCAAATCGATTCTGTGGCAGCAACCGATGCGAGCATTTTATTAACTGGCGATAACGGCACGGGAAAAAGTCATTTAGCACAACGCATTCATCAACAGTCTAATCGTGCAAGTGAAACATTTAATTCGGTCAATATGGGAGCAATTTCAGAATCCTTATTCGAAAGCGAAATGTTCGGCCATAAAAAAGGTGCATTTACCGACGCAAAAGAAAATCGCATTGGTCGTTTTGAACTGGCGAAACACGGTACACTTTTTCTAGATGAAATTGCTAATATTCCCCACTCGCAGCAAGCTAAATTATTACGCGTATTGGAATCTGGTGAATATGAAGTATTAGGCTCAAGCCAAACACAGCATACTGACAGCAGAGTTATCAGTGCAACAAATGGCGATATAACTCAATTGATTATTGATGGTGCCTTTCGAGAAGACTTATATTTTCGGCTTAATACCATTGAACTGCGCGTACCATCTTTGAAAGAAAGGTTGCAAGATATAGCTCCATTAGCAAAACATTTTATTGCTCAACACGGGAAGAAATACAAGCGCGAAGAGCTAAGTCTAACACCAAGTGCACTAAAAGCACTGGAAACATATCACTGGCCGGGTAATGTTAGGGAGATGAGCCACTTAATGGAACGTGCAGTTTTACTAGCTCAAGGCAGTAGTCTAGGGCAAGATGATTTACATCTATCTACCCTTAAGCAAAACAATAGTTTACCTATGATGACATTGGAACAAGCTGAGCAAATACTAATAGAACAAGCGCTAGAATTGAATCAAAATAATGTGCCTAAAGCTGCGATAACTCTTGGTTTGACTAAATCATCTATGTATCGACGATTAGAGAAATATGGCATTAGAGAAGAGTAATGATATCTCCTCGAGATATTAAATCAATCATCAATGTAATTATCACTGATGAGAAAACTATACTAGCACAGCAGAATAACGGTGTTGCTATGAGGCACGTCACAATAAGCGTCGGAAAATATGAAACTATTTGTTTTTAGATCTTTAGAGCAGCTGTTAAAAACCTGTTTTATCGCTACAAGTGCATTTGTACTGAGTTTGTGGGTGGTTATCGGGATATTGAAGCAATGGACTGTAATAAATATGGCCTTAACCAGCTCTGGTTTAGCCGTTATCTTCTGGTTGTTTTTTTCCTATATATATCGAAGAACCCTTGTTGCTTTTAAACGTGGCAGTATGCATCTTGAAGCTGTACACAAGAATGATTATTGTCAATATGCAAAACCTGCTTTTAGTGCCGGTAAGGTAATAGAGTTTCATCAAGACCTCGAGAATTTAAGTTCTCATTTACAATTGCTTAAATCACGTTACGATCAACATATATTTTTGGTTTATCGGCTGATCGAGCAATTAGACAGCCCGATTTTAGTCTTTGACCAACATCCTCAACTTACTTATGCCAATGATGCATTTAATGAATTGTTTCCTCAGCCATGGCAGATTTTCAGAAATGCTTCGCCTGGATTATTAGGTCTTGAATTAATAGATAATAATTGGCGTTTTAAAGACAAGCAACGCGACTGCAAATGGCAAATACGTCATAGCGAATTTATCGATCAAGGGAAAACACATCAATTAATTGTCTTTGTTAATATTGAAACAGCATTGAGACAAAGCCAGCTTAGCGCTTGGCAACAACTTATTCGAGTACTCGGTCATGAGATCCGTAATTCGTTAACGCCAGTATCAGCATTAGCTCAAGGGCTAAGCTTAAAAGCAGAAGGTGATAGAGAGAAACAGGCATTAAATGTTATTAATGAACGATGCCAGCACTTGCAAGACTTTGTTAGCCGTTATGCTTCTATTACGAAACCCTTTCATTTAAATTGCCAAATGCTCGTTGTTGCAAACCTTGCTAAACGTATTCAAGGCTTACTTAAAGATATAAACCTGGAAGTAGAACAGAAAATAGAAGGCTTTTGGGCTGACCCTGCATTTATCGAGCAGGTTTTGTTAAATGTCATTAAAAATGCTGATGAAGCCTCTGCGCCTGGAGCACAAATAAAACTGATCTTTAGTGAAAGTGGTTCTACATCGCTAATTGAAGTTGTTGATAGTGGTCATGGTTTTGCTAATCTCGATAACCTTTTTGTGCCTCTGTATTCAACCAAACAAAATGGCCAAGGCATAGGGCTGAGTTTTTGTCGTAATATCATTGAGCACCATAAGGGCACAATAACTTTAGTCAATAATACTAATTCCCCGGGTGTTACCGTATCAATTTCATTGCCGTTAATCGCCGATTAATAACGCTTTGTTCAGTTAATTTCTTCACTACGTTTTATCACTACATTCCTGTTTTGCGTAAAGCGACTTCCCCAAATAAGGATAATTCATTTATCCACACGCAAATAAACTGCGTATTTTCTATCACCAGATATATCAAGAGTTCAGTTATGGTTCGCTATAGTCCGCCAGCGGACCAACTAGCGATGTTAATTCGTATCATTATTGTTAAGTTGTTGATTTTTAAATGTTTGTATTGTTGGCACAATATTGGCATTTAACTCGTCAATATAAGTATAGACTTTAATCAAGGTGACTCCTAAATGGATGTGAAGAAAATCAAAACCAAGCAAAGCAAGTTTAAAACAAAACCCGTTATTGGTGGTTTAGCCGCTTTTTTACTCGCATCTCTTACTTGGTATGTAAGCACTCAAACAGGCGGTACATCGGTTAAGCGTAACGATATGCTTTTTGGAACGGTAAAGCATGGAGACTTACAAGTAGAAATTGAAGGATATGGGGCATTACGATCAGACAAGCAAGTACTGATTACCTCTTTAACTAGTGCAACCGTTCAAGAGATAGTTCTTAAGCCAGGTGCGTTAGTAACCGCTGACAGCATAATTGTTCAACTTGCCAACCCTGAACTACAACAACAGGTAGATAGCGCTGTTCGAGAGCTTTCGCAGCGTAAAGCTAATCTACGACAACTCATATTAAATCAAAAACGTGAAGTGCTTAATGAAAGTGCTAGTTTTGCTGAAATGGAAGCGCGTTACGAAACCGCTAAAGTAAAGCTAGAGGCTCAGTCTGGTTTGGTTAAATCGGGTATTGTCTCAGTACTTGATTATAAAGACAGCTTAGTTCAAGAAGGACAACTTAATAAACGTCTTAAAATTCATAAGCAACGAACTGAAGCGCTTAAGTTAGTTAATCAAGAAGCAATTAGTATTCAAAAAGAACAAATAATGCAACAACAAGGGCAGTTAGATATAGCTCAAAACCGTTTAGATAGACTCACCATAAAAGCAGGTTTTGATGGCGTATTACAACGTTTGTCGGTTGAGTTAGGACAAAGTTTATCGGCCGGACAAGAGATTGCACTTATCGGAAGTGTTCAAGATCTGATCGCGTTAGTGAGAGTGCCGCAAAGTAAAGCGCAACAAATATTTATTGGTCAAAAGGCTATTATTGATACACGTAGGGATAAAATTATCGGCACCGTTGCTCGCATTGATCCTGTCGTAGTAGAAAATACAGTTGAAGTTGAAATAGCTTTGCCAGAGCAATTACCTGCCAGTGCTCGTCCACAGCTTAGTGTCGATGCTGTAATTATTACCGATACCTTGGCCAATATTACCTATATGGAACGCCCCGTTAACGGTAAAGCTAATTCAAACACTAGTTTATTTCGCCTAGACGATACAAATAACGCCGCTAAAAGAACGCCCGTTAAGTTTGGTAAAGAAGCGGGACGTTATATTGAAATTATCGACGGCGGCAATGTCAATGACATCTTCATTGTCTCGGACCTATCGTTAGAGAAAAACTCAGAACTGACGATAGACAATTTTTAAGAACCATTTGTCAACCACGAAAAATAATAAACATTATAAAATAATCCATAACTCAATGAGATAGATAAGGAAAAATAATATGACTGAAATAAAAATAGAAATGAAAAATATTAGTAAGGTCTTTGAAACAGATGATGTTGAAACTCATGCGTTAAAAGGCGTAGATATTGTTATTCGTGCGGGCGAATACGTATCTATTTCAGGCCCCTCTGGTTGTGGTAAATCTACCCTATTGTCTTTATTAGGTTTATTGGATATGTCTAGCGCTGGTTCATATACAATCGAAGGACTAGATGTTAGTTCGCTTTCTCTTGATGAAGCTGCCGCTATTCGTAATGAAAAAATTGGCTTTGTATTCCAATCTTTTAATCTAATTGATGAACTTTCAGTATCAGACAACGTGGCATTACCTTTGTTATATAAAAAGGACATTCCAACAGACGAGTTTATTAAAGAAAGAGTTGAAGCTTGTTTGAAAATGGTAGAAATGAGCCATAGAGCCGACCATAAACCTAACCAATTGTCTGGTGGACAACAGCAGCGTATTGCTATTGCACGTGCCTTGGTTGCTGATCCAGCGATATTATTAGTAGATGAGCCAACGGGTAACTTAGATTCACAAAGTGGTGATACTGTTATGGGGGTTTTAGCCGACCTTAATAAAAATGGTACGACTATTTGTATGGTAACCCATGACGCACGTTATGCCGATATGGCGAATATTCAACTTAAATTACTTGACGGCCAAATCGTGAAAGATGAACCATTGAAGGTGGCAGTATGAGGAAATTAATTCTCCGACATAAACAGGCTTGGGCCAGTCTTAAAAAGAAACCAGGTTTTGTATTAACGGTATTAATGACAATGGGCATTACCTTAGGTGCATTATTATGTGCGGTAACGTTAAATTATTTGTTATTGGTTGAGCCTTTACCTTATCCTGAACAAGAACGTATTTTTGTTGTTGAACATGGCATTCTTGGTGCAGAAAAAGACACTAAAGGTACAGCTTATACTTACCCTGGATTAGTGCACTTATATAAAAGCAAAGAGGCGTTTGAACAAAGTGCCATGATGTCTTATGGGCAAGACGTGATAATTTCTCACAACAGCCAACCGCTGGTAAATACCACTTATGTAACTCCTGAGTTGCATAACATTTTAGCATCACCTTTGGCTATTGGTCGTATATTTGAAGCTAGTGAAGCCTTAGAAACCAACAACCCTGTGGCTATGCTAAGTTACAATACTTGGAAAAGAGAGTTTAATGGTAGTGCAGATATCCTCGAGCAAAAAATTGAGCTGAGTGGTGTTAGTTATCGCATCGTTGGTGTCTTGGGTGAGAATTTTGTTGAGCCAGAGCTAAATGGTATTGGACAAGAAACGCAAGTTTGGCTGCCATGGGATTTCAATCAGGCAGGACAAAGACAAAGACAAAGCTTTGGCAACATCAGCGGAAACCTTAAATTTATTGGTAAATTAAATAAAGGTGTAAGTACAAGTCAAGCTGAGCAATTATTAACACCATTGGTGAATGATCGCTGGCAAGAAGGAGTTAATGAAATTGATTTCTTCAAGGGCTGGACAATCGTTATGCATGTTCGCTCTGTTAAGGAAGTTATGCTAGGTCAAAGTGAGTCAATTGCTGTAATGTTACTTGCTGGTGTCATTGGTTTAGTTTTAATCGCTTGTGCAAATATCTCGAACTTGTTTATGGCACGTACGGCAGAAAAGCAACGCCAAATGGCAATACAAGCTGCGATTGGAGCCACTAAAAAACACTTATTTAAAGCAATGTTGGCTGAAACTAGTTTATTGATGTTTATGTCTATCATTCTAGCTTTAGTGATTGCCAAAACTGGTTTTTATATCATGCAGCAATATTTGGGCGCGGTATTGCCTCGAGTTAATGAATTATCTCTTAATTTAGCAACCTTTGGTTGTGCTGTACTTGTTACTATTACTTTCGCGTTATTTTTCGCAAAGTTAAGTACCCGTATGATTAATTACCGTGCGCTGAATACAACTTTACAAAGTAGTGGTAAAGGCAGTGGTTTACAGGTATCGAAAAAAACTCGCCAAGTATTAATTGCTAGTCAAGTAGCGTTAGCAACTGTCTTGGTATTTGCTAACTTTAGTTTGCTTAAAGATGCAGTAAAAACTATCAATGCTCCGATAGGATTTACCACCAATGATACATCAACGTTGATCTTGAACTTTTCATCTACAGACTTTCCAAGCCAAGAAGAGGCTATACCTATTATGGCTGAAATCATGGAAAAACTTGAAGCCTTGCCTCAAGTAGAGTCGATCAGTCAGTCAAATTCACCACTTGATGGTTTTAACGTCCGTGCGTTAACTAATGTTGTTAACAATGAAAGATATACGCCTTATTTCAAAGCAATTGATCATAAATATTTTGGCATGATCGAGCAGCCGTTATTGCAAGGTGATAATATTACTTTAGTCGACCGCCAAGATCGTACTAATGTGATGATAGTAAACCAAGCTTTCGCTAGACAGTTAAAAGAAGATGGCGATGTGCTTGGTATGCAAATATCAACAGGGCGCCCTGATCCATTTAAAATAGTGGGTATTGTTAAAGATATTGCTATCCCTAACGAAAATCCGATAGGGAGCGATAATGCTGATGCTGGTGTGCCAAGAGTTTATGTTCCAAACGGACTTGGTAATCAAAGCTTTATGGTTAAAACTAAACCTGGCCAGTCTGTTAGTCGTGAGCAACTTGGTAAACTGTTAAGCGAAGTTGATGCAAGATACTCAGTATTTAGTTTCAATTCAGCGACTGACAATCTTACTCAAAGACTGTTTGCAGAGATCACTACTGCAGTGACAACCGCTGTATTGGCTAGTTTAGTATTTTTATTAGCAGGCATAGGTTTATATGGTATTTTGAGTTACGGTACCCAGCTTAGACGTTTTGAGCTTGGCGCTCGTATGGCTATAGGTGCAACACGCAAACATCTGCTTTCTATGATTATTAACGATAATACTAAGGCTGTAACATTTGGTTTTATCGGTAGTATTGTACTATTCGCTCTTGCCTACATAGGTTTAAGTGAATACATTCAACCACTGCTTAATTGGCAAGTATTGCCAATGATAGTGGCTACTTTAGTGTTAATTATTCTAGTGACTTTATTTGCATGCTACTGGCCGTTAAGAGCATATATAAACAAACCTGCTATATATAGCTTACGTGGCAGCGATTAAACTTATCTTCGCGATTTTGCCATAGAATAAAGGTGGGCATTGCCCACCTTTTTTATTTTCACTTTGATATTTTTAGCTTAAACTCTATCTTAGATTAGGCAGAGTTTATTCAGATTTTACATGAGTTTACAGGAATATTAGCGTTCAATGACTATACCGATAATTAAAGTTCAGCAGATGGGCAAGGTGTTTAGCACCGATGATATGCTCACTCATGCGCTACAAGGAATAGAACTTGAAATTCAACAAGGGGAGTACATTTCAATTTCAGGTCCCTCGGGCTGTGGAAAGTCGACCTTATTGTCTATTATGGGTCTGTTAGACTTTCCCAGTACAGGTAAGTTATTTTTCGAGGGAATGGATGTCAGTCAGCTTAGTCTAGAGCAGGCTGCGATAATTAGAAATGAAAAAATTGGCTTTATATTTCAACAGTTTAATCTAATCGATGAGTTGAGTGTTTATGACAATATTGCTCTCCCTTTATGTTACGCGAGCCAACCTGCTAATGATAAACAAATAAAAGAAAAAGTGGCTCATTGTTTAGATGTTGTAGGTATGAGTGCAATGTCAAGGCGTAAACCAACACAGCTCTCTGGTGGACAGCAACAATGCATTGCGATCGCCCGCGCTTTAGTAGCAGATCCTGCTATTTTATTAGTCGATGAGCCAACAGGAAACCTGGACTCAAAAAATAGTGACCAAATTATGGCAACCCTTGAAGCGTTAAATAATCAAGGGACAACCTTATGTGTTGTTACTCACGACATACGTTATGCCGAAATGGCAAAGCGCAAGGTCTACCTACTAGATGGGCAGGTTTTAGGTCAAACTAGGTTTGATCAGCAAACTACCTTTAAGTAAATCTACCGAAGTTGTAGCTTATTTATAGCACTTATTATAAATGTATGGTGAACTCCTCCAAAGTTACAAGTTACAAGTTACAAGTTACAAGTTACAGCGACAAACCTTCATTTAAGCTCAAGCAATAACATTAATTAACGTTACTTGGCTACTGATAACAATGTTGCTTGAGTTTGTTTACGAAACACCATGACCAATAAACAAGTTGCACCACAAGTTACAATTATAATGGCTAAAGTGGCCACATTGACTCTTTCTATTTGACTTATAAAAAAAGTGATTGCAAAACCACAACTAAAGCGAACAAATCCGGCTAATGCAACTGCTTTGCCAAATTGCTGTTTAATGCTTTGTAATAAAAGACTCATTGAAGTTGATAGCACTATAGCTACCCCCATAGTTACCACGGCCATTAACGAAGAAAATAATATGATTTCTACCGTTGTGTTATCTAGATTCACAAAATAAACAATATACTTTGCTATATCTCTCGACACTAGCATACAAATACCTGCAATAAATATCATAATGTAGCCCGCTTTAAGCATGCTTTCTGTGCTGTATTTCTTTAACGCTACAGATAACATAGAGTTGGCAACAATCAGCCATATTGCATTAAACGCAAAACACAAAGAAAATTGATACTCGGTCAATTGCCAGTGTTCCATGAAAATGACGGGCGAACTTGCGATAAAGGCAAATAAAGCGACAAATGCGGCAGCATTAATCATCATGTAAGGAAAGTAATTAGCATCCAATAACAACCTTATATAACCCATGCCTAGTTCTTTTTGTGGAAAGTTTAAGTTATGGCTATTTGTTTCCGGCAATAAGGCTAGTACCCATAAAAATAAAATTAACGCATAAATGGCCAGAAAATAGAAAATACTCTGCCAGCCATATAGTTCATTAAGCAGTGCGCCAATAATAGGAGCCATTAATGGAGCGACACCGATAGTAGCAGAGACAATTGCTATAGCTTTAGTAAGTTCGGTTTTTTCATAAACATCTCTGCATATTGCAAAAGCACTAACAGCACCCGCGCAAGCGCCCAAACCAAGAAAAAACCGTCCAACCATCAGTGTTTCTATAGATGTTGCTTTGGCGCAAAGTAATGCTGAAAAACCAAAAATCGCTATTCCTGCTAGCAAAACATTGCGTCGTCCCAAGTTGTCTGACAATGGTCCATAGAACAGTTGGCCGATGGCGAATGTACCAAAGAATAATGCCAAAGTAATTTGCACCATTGCCATGTTGCTATTCAAGTCATTGGCGATGTCTGGCATTGCTGGTAAATAGATATCTGTTGATAAAGAAGCTAAACAGCCCATTGCTACTAACATAAGTATCAAATATTGTTTTTTCATGGATATAGCCTGCAAATAAATGAACTTTAAGCTTAACGAGTATATTGATAGAAATATAATTGATATCATCTTCCTCAGGTATAGGTAATATTTATGGATGTTGGCGAATGAGTATTTCAATTGAATTAATGCGTAACTTTAAAGAAGTAGCACGGTGCGGCAATATTTCACAAGCAGCTAATCATATTGGGCTGACACAGCCGGCGCTAAGTTCGTCAATAAAAAAATTAGAACATCATCTAAAATCGGAACTCTTTCATCGGACAAAAAAAGGTGTTTCGCTCACGAGGGCAGGAAAGTTATTACTTAATCATAGTGATTCATTATTAAGAGATTGGGAGCGAATAACTGACGCTATTGCTTGTGATAATAATCAAATAAGTGGGCGCTACTCTATGGGAATTCATCCCGCACTTTCTACGGTTACTTTACCGCGTTTCTTGCCAAAATTAATGCAGCAGAATCCACAATTAATGTTTTCATTTTTTCATGGTAGCTCACACCTTATTACCGAAAAAATAATAAACTATGAATTAGACTTTGGCATTATCGTTAATCCTATTAATCACGCTAGTCTAAGGTATGACGAATTGTTTGATGATCATGTGCAATTTTATCAAGCAAAAAATAGAACCGTAACGGCAGACAAGGGCATTGTTGTTTATGATGCGAGAATGTTTCAATGCGAAATATTGATGAAACAAGCACAGAGTCAGCAGTTATTCACAGATAATCGAATTTTACATGTCGATGAATTGCAAGTTATCGCTTCACTTGTTTCGGCGGGTATTGGTTATGGCATATTGCCAAATTTGGTGGCAAACAGCCACTACAGCGAGGTGATTGAACCGGTAAAAAATTCACCTGTTCACCTTGACCGGTGTTATTTAGTGAGTCGAAAACAGACAAAAACAACTGCTGCCGCTGCTCTTATCAAAGAAGCCGTTATTAAAGCATTTCGTGCATAAATTACTTGGGGTTGTAGAAGAGCTATACAATACCTAGCTCAAGTCTCTTAGACACATATTTAAAAGGCCAACTAAACGACGTTAAACATTGTCGGTTAATTGGCCATGATAACAAATAATTAAGGGGCTGCTGCTCATGTAAGAATAGCAGCGATAAAACTACTAATTCTTACGCAGCATCCACACCATCATATCTTTTAAACTAGGTTCTTTACCGTACATACTCATACCCATTTTAAACAGGTTTCCTGCTGAGGTTCTTATCCAAAAGCAAACGATTAAAGTCAACCCCAATGAAAGCAGCGGTTGCCACAGCGGCAAATCGATTAATGCCATTTTTACAGGCATAGCAGCGAATGCTGTTAAAGGGAAGTAACTTAAAAACGATAATGCCCAACCTGAAGGACTATCCATAGTGATAAGCGCTAAGATCATCGGTAATAGAGGCAACAGCATAATACTGGTTTTAGCACTATGATTTGGATCATCGATTGCAGCTGCTATGGCAGCCATAAAAGCGGTACAAAGGTAAACACCAGCAAGAGCAAAAGGAATTAACCAAGGTAATAATGACCAATCTATAATGGAAAAATCAACCATTTGATTATCTATAACAACAGCAGTGAAAGCGTACACTAGCATCGCAGTGATTATCATCGTAAACATCGCTTTAATGGCATGAAGCATTTGTCCAAAAATTTTACCGTCTATCCATGTTTGTGGTGACATACAGGCATATAATTGTTCGGTAACTCGTTGTTGCTTTTCTCCGGTGACACTGACAAATAACTGGCCAAATGAAGTAAATATTCCAACGGATAAAATAATTATCATGGCAATAGCGGTAGACTTACCAGGGCTACTTTCTGACTTTATGGTGTCGTCTAAATATTTATTTTCAAATATAGCCGCTTGATTTAATACGGCTAATTGCTCATTGGCTAATCCTAAACTACTGGCGTATTGTAACGTGTATTGTTGATTTAATGTTTGTTCTAAATCGTTTAACCAACTTTGTTTGTCTTTACTGTAAATGGTGAGTTGCTTTATTGCTTCTTGAGTAGGGGCTTCAGACAATATAGCATCCCAACTGCCTTCTTCTGCGAGTTGTTGCTTTAACTTGTTAAAAGAATCATGGCTAGGGAAAAATTCGAACTGGCCACTATTTTGAAATTGCGTAATATTTGCAGGTACAGCTACTTTATAGATAGTAAGTTGATCATCTTTGACATATTGCCACAACATAATAATTAGGCCGATAGCAACCAAAATAAGTTTTGATATGATTTCTTGCTTCCACTTGAAGAAATGCATGAACTCCCAAGAAGTAACCAGCCAAACTTGTTGTTTTTTAGTCATGTTATTCATTTATTAAGGCTCCATGGTTAGCTATTGCATTAAGATAAAGCTGATGCAAATCTATTGCTTTACTATGTAATGCGGTCAAATCTCCTAAGGCTGTTATTTTACTTAATGCGTCGTTTATTGACTGTTGCGCAGACAAGTTTAATGAAAAAGTTTTGTTATCAATTAAGCAATATTCAGCTTTACTAAATTGCTGTTCAAGTTGGTCATTTGTTATATTTTGGCAAAATTGAGCGGTAAGTTGTGTGGTGCTTCCTACTTGTTGCTGAATTTCTTCTAGGGTACCGTATAAAACAGTTTCACCTAAATTCATCAGTAGCATTCTATCAGCCAGCTTTTCAACCATTGCCATTTGATGAGCACTTAAAATAACTGTCATGCCTTTCGCTTTTAGTTCTGACAAAAAGGTAACTACTTTCTCTTGATTAATGGGATCAAGACCCGAAAATGGTTCATCAAGAATAACCCATTTAGGTTGATGGATAACCGCTGTAATTAGTTGTACTTTTTGCTGATTACCTTTAGAAAGGGTTTTAAGTTGGGCGTCAAACCGGTCAAGTAAGTCAAAACGTTCTAACCAATACTTTGCTTGTTCTATAGCTACGTTTTTATTTACACCATTTAATTGAGCAAAATAAAGCAAATTTTTGCTGACAGTTTTCTCCGGATATAATCCTCTATCTTCTGGCAAATAACCTAGCGTATAGGACGGAATTGAAGCGTGTTTTTCGCCATCGATTGTGAGTGATATTTCACCGGAGTCGGGTGAAGTGAAACCTGTAAGCATTCTTACTAACGATGATTTTCCCGCGCCATTAGGGCCCAATAGCGCAAAAATTTCACCTTGTTTTACTTTAAAAGAAAGATCTTTAATTGCGGTTACCTTGGCGTAGTGTTTTTGTATGTTATTGACCAATAACTCCATGCTTATCCCTTATTAGTTTGAGTTAAATAAATTTTGACTCTTTTCCCCATAGTCAATTGTTTCTGTTTTTTATTACAAAAAAGAATTAATAGTTGTAAACAAGCCACGACTAGTAAGTAATATTTCACTTATATAGTTTCTAATATGCTGAAGTTATGGGATATTAAGGGAAAGTAAATCATTATTATGCTTCTGTTTGTGTTGATACATAACCATAATATATTGCTACTGTTTGAGTATGCCGCGTTAACAAGAAAATAACGCCAAACATATAGAGTTGGTAGTTTTGTGTCGCGTTATTATAACCCATATTATTTAGCCACATATTGTGGTGTAGGAAACCTATGAAAATAACATTATTTTCAATTTTTTTACTATTGGTAACAAGCACAGTTACCGCTGAACTAGTTAATGAAAACCAGCAAGGAAACATTATGAAATTTGGTATGCAAGCCGTAATTATCGCAGCAGAAGGGAAAGGGGATTCGCTTGCTCATATTATGTTACAAGCATCTGAAATTGTGTCTACCATGGATGGATGCATTCTATACCTTGTACAGCAATCATTAACGGATAATTCTAAAGTGTTAATAACCGAAGTTTGGGCAAATAAAGAAGCTCATGCCGCATCACTTAGCAATGAAAGTGTTAGAGCTTTAATCATGAAAGCAAAGCCGATTATCGTTGGTATGGACCATAATCCTGCAAAGTTTATCGGTGGGCATGGGATTTAATCTCATTTATTAATGCTTTCGTGTAATTGTTTTTTTGTGCAAAAACGCATTATGTTTAGGGTGTATCAATGGAAATTAAAAGTATAAGTTGGGATGAAGCTTTACCTATTAGGCATAAAGTTTTATGGCCAAATAAGCCATTATTATTTTGTAAAGTCGACGCTGACGAGACAGCTCAGCATTACGGTGTTTATTCTAATAATCAGCTGGTTTGTGTTGCTTCTATCTACCTTGATGGTCGCGCTGCTCGGCTAAGAAAGTTTGCTACTTTAGCTGAATTTCAAGGGCAAGGTATAGGTTCAACGCTTATTGCACATATTCTTAAGGCATTAAAAACAACAAATATAAATAAATTTTGGTGTGATGCGCGAATAACGGCTATTGGCTTTTACAAAAAGTTTGGTATGGAGCAACACGGTAGTCAATTTAATAAATCGAGCGAAGTATATGTTAAAATGGAAGTTATGCTTTAAACTTAAATTCACTCAGTAATCTTGTCCTTTCGTAAGACTTAATATTGATTTAACTATCTATTTCTCTCATTAATCAACAAGGGTTGCTAATTAGGTTTAATACGAGAACTTAGTTTAAAACCATTATCTCTATATTGTTGAGGCGTTTGTTTAATAATTTTTTAAATTTATACATTTATCAAGCGCCTGAGCTATCACATAATTTTAATATCCCTCTTGTACTAATCCTTTTTCTTTCCATTAAATTAGCGGAGAGGTGGTTGTAATTAATTGATATATAACGGAAAAAGTGCAGCAGGCTCTTCCGTAAATAATGTTTTTGGTACTTTTATGTTGCGTCTACATGTTTATCACATAATGATAACTTTTGTTTTAATGACTATTTTACTCGATCAGTAACTGTAAAGGGGCAATAGAGAAGCTTTATTAAATAGGTAAATAGCCTTTTAATTATGTAAAAAAACCTTATAATACGAATCTAAATAACAATCATTAGTATTTAAGATGGAATTTGCAATTATACTCATATGGCTTGGCTGTGTTTTAACCTTTACAGCAACCAAGCATCAAAAACTCTTATCCTATCGTTTATCAAAACCAGTTGTTTGGAGTGTTTTCGCTCTAATCATTATTATTAGCTGGTTTTTTATGGCAGTAGATTACCCTTTCATTTCCGCTGGATTAATGGTGCTTTTATGCATAATGATGATGTGGATTATTGTTGTGCTAGCACATGGGCATAGTAAATTAAAACTACTACCATTCACTGCGGTTGGTGTTGTCTTATCTACTGCATTAGTTCAGCTAGGAGGCATGTAATGTGGCCTAAAACTATAGCCGCTTTAGTTGGTGGTTGTTTAATTTCTATTTCGTTGATGTTAAATCTAAATTATTTGTTACCGGTAGCTGTCGATACTCGACTATTTATTGGGTTATTGGTTTCATTCCCAATATGGACCGCGGCAATGGTTTGGTGCTACGGCAGTAATAGCGGTATGCATGCATGGAAGCGATGCTTATCGTTACTGCTCGTTTCTTGTGGCATTAATGCCTTTTTTATTATGGGCTAAATAGAGAAAATTATGGATAAACAATTTTTAAAACGTATTACGGATGCACATAGCTGGCTTGGATTAATAATTTCAGGTTTGCTATTTATTATCTTTTTTGCTGGTTCAATTGCGTTATTTCGTGATGAAATTAACCAATGGTCATTTCAACCTCATTATGAAGTTGCACAAGGTGAAAAGCTGGCTTTAAGTGAGGTAATGGAAAAAGCAATTTCTGGCCGGAAATTTGATGCTAAAGAGCATTTAACCATTATTACTCCAAGTGAAAATTTACCTTATTATACTATCTATGCAGACGTAGAGCATGAAGAAGGCGACAAGGACTATGTAAGCTTTTTTATGGACCCTGTTAGTGGCAAAGAAGTTGCTACTCCCGATGATTACTTTCTTGCGACCTTTATTTATGCGTTACATGTTAATTTAAATATTCCTTATGGGAAGTATATTATTGGTTTTGTAACCCTGTTTTTTTTCTTTGCGTTAATTTCTGGAATATTTATTCATGCAAGGAAGGTATTCAGTAACTTCTTTAAATACCGTGCGGAAAAAAATGCACGCAGTCAGTTGCTTGATATGCATAATATCGTAGGCGTGATGAGCTTGCCGTTTACCATAATGTATGCGATTAGCGGTTTGATATTTAATTTAGTGATTATTTACCAAATCGCATTTGCTGTGGTTTTGTATCAAGGAGATCAGCAAGCGTTATTAGATGATGCTGGTTATCAAGCCATTGAACCACAGTGGCTCGATAAATCATGGGAAAACCCTAATATAGATCAGATATATAAGGCAACAACGGATAAATATAACACCGAAGCAAAAATGATACGTATGTATAACTATGGTGATGAAAGCGCTGTTATGCATATGTTTGGACAAGTTAAAGATGATTTTGCACAAGAGTATGAAATTGCTTATAACCTGGTTGACGACAGTCCGCTTTTAATAAAAGACTCAGCAAACCCAAACACTTTAGTACAAGGTTTACATGTCATTTCTAGGTTGCATTTTGGCAATTATGCTGGCTTTGATTTGCGAATTATCTATTTTATTTTAGGTATTGGTGTTTGTGGTTTAATCATCACAGGTAATATGTTGTGGTTAGAGAAGCGAGCTCGACAACGCAATCAATCGGGTAAAACACTTAAATTTGTCACAAACTTTACTTTGTTAAGTACTGGCGGAGTTGTATTAGCCACCAGCTTTGCCTTTTTAGCGGAAAGGTTATTGCCGATAACTTTTCCTCAAAGGGAAGATTACATGGTCTATAGTTTTATCGTTAGTTTAGCAATTGTCGCTATTTCATTATTCTTTAATCACAATAAAAAACTATTTTTAAGCCTACTGCTACGTAGCTCTGGAGTGATTCTATTTTTAGTGCTGGTCTTAGACTGGGTTATGTTTGGTAGCAAGGGCCTGATTTTTTGGCAACAGGGCATCAAAAATATTATTGGTACAGAAATAGGTATTTTGCTTATGGCTGCACTTTTTTATTATTGTGGTTATAAACTGAAAAGCAATCAATTATCAGTAGCTGCTAATGATCGCGATGATGAACTATTAGCGGTACGGGCGATATAAAATCTCATTTTTCAATAGAAATGGATTAAAGCTTGTATCCTAAGATTAAAAGACGCATTTTCATTAGTTGAAAATGCGTCTTTTTGATCACATCATCAACTAATTCATAACAGGAAGTAACCCGTAATCTTTAGCATATTCCATCATTTGCTCTTGGAAGTTATCAGGGTAGGTGATTCTTACATCGGTAATTTTATCACCTTGATAAATTGCTTCTAATTTCGGGTTAACAAATCCAGAATAAGGCGCTAAGTTAAGTTTCGCATAACGCTTCAATACTTCTTTATGAAGCTCTTCATCAACTTTAACCGCATAACCTTCAATTAACGCTTGGCCGGCAGCGAAATCACCTTCGGATTTAATGCGTTGTAATTCACGTAATAATTGACCAAATAGGCTACGAAGTTTTTTATAGTCGTTCACAACGAAAAAGGTTTTTCCATCACGAACACGTTTTTCTATAACATTGTCTGCAACACCTTTTTCAAACGCCCAACTCGCAATTAATTGACGATTACGCATATGTGCTTCTTCGATGTGCTCGCCTTCTTTGAGACGACGTAATTGCAACATCATACCATTACGAATATAACTGTCGTAACTTGCTTTACCCACTTCTAGGCTTGGCATTGCGCCCATTTCAACTAATTTTTCATCCATTAAATAATAAAGAGCCACTAAATCGGCACGGCCTTCTTCAAGCGCTGATGAATACTGCTTTAAGGTCTCTTTTGGCGTACCAACGCCTCATTGATTTGGCCTGAGGCATGACCGACAACTTCATGCAAATCCGTATGTAAGTGAGATGCTAATGGGCCAAATGCTTTACTACGTTCAAGTTCAACGTCGTCCCAAACAAATTCAGCTAATGAACCACCTTTTACATTGTCGTATGCACCAACAATATTGGTTAAACTCACTGATTTTGAACCGTGCTCTGCTCTTATCCAGTTTGCATTAGGTAAGTTAATGCCGATAGGTGTTGAAGGAGAGGCATCGCCTGATTCGATAACAACAGTAATTGCTTTACCCGTAATCCCTTTTACTTCTTTCTTTTTATGACTTTCAATAAGTGGTGAATTATCTTCAAACCATTGTGCTTGCTCGGCAATTTTAGCGATCATTTTGGTTGCTTCATGATCTTTTACCGATACAACAGATTCAAATGATCCACGGTAAGCTAAAGGATCGTCGTATACTTCAATGAAACCGTTAACCACATCTACATCAGAATTAACATCTTTAACCCAAGCAATCGAGTAGTCATCAAAGTCTTTTAAATCACCTGATTTGTAGTATTTTGATAATAGAGAGAGAGCTTTTTTCTGTTGATCGTTTTCTGCAACCGTAGCTGCTTTATCTAACCAGAAAGTAATTTCGCTGATGGCTTTGTCATACATGCCGCCGACTTTCCAAACCTGCTCAACGATTTTTCCATCAACTTTAACTAATTTAGAATTTAAGCCCCAAGAAACAGGCCGTTTTGGGTCGGGGTTAACTTTACTTTTATAAAAGTCTTCAACTTCTTGTTCGCTAACACCTTCGTAATAATTAACTGAAGACGCAACAACATTGTCGATACCTGCAGACTGATCAACCATTTTAGGAGCTACGGTAGGATCAAACAAAATTGGAGTTAACAGACTAACGAGTTGCTCTGCATTTTGTCCTTCACTTAAAGGTAACTTGCCTTTACTCTCTACCGATTTTACATAGCTCGCAAAGGATTTTTTGCTAAATTCAGGAGTGAATTTTCCTGACATGTAATGATGATGAATCCCGTTAGAAAACCATACTCGTTTTGTGTATTCATTGAATTTCTTGAATTCTTCTGTTGTTTTATCACCAGTATAGTCGGCAATAATGGCTTCTAAAGTATGGCGAATTGTAAGGTTGTACTTGTAGTTATGATCCCAAGTAATATCTCGGCCAGAAAGAGCCGCTTTATAAAGGTAAAATAATAACTCTTTAGTTTCTAGTGGTAATACTTCAAAGCCCGGTACTTGGTAGCGAATAACGCGAATGTCAGCAAATCGATCTGCTTCCCATTTAAAATCACTAGTCGATGTTTTGGCTGGTTGATGATGTTCTGCTTGTGACGCCTTTACTTACTCGGCTACTTTATTATTGCTTTCATGTTGCTCAGAACAAGCTGAAACCGCAAGTGCGATTGCTAATGCCGCAGATATTTTTGATATTTTCATTGATCGTTGATCCCATTGATCGCCTGTTGTTATAGGCATTGTTTTATTATTATTGGAGTGTCGAAAAAATAGTAACGTAAATGTGCTAAACACGCACTTGCTATTTATTGGTTTTAAAGGATTAAGCTAGCGTTAGCTGTATTGACGAATCCAGAATTATCATGTTGACCATGGTTTTTGGTAATAAAAAAGCCTGATTACTTTATCAAAAGTGCTCAGGCTAATTTCATGTAAAATAATTAATTTTAGTAATATTAATAATTCAATTTGTTTACGTAAAATGATTGGAAATTATTAAGTATTTTATTAGAGGAATACCTTGGTTGTTCTTCAGGTTTACCTTTAATACTACACGGGATTAATTTTACATGATTCAAATAAACTTTACTTAATTACGCTTGATAAACCCAAGCTAAGAAATCCTTTGAATCATTTATGTTACTAAATTTAA
>Ga0209292_1001416_pt1 | contig 29264 bp, 20 predicted proteins | sample GOMGulsemesocosm_2_FD_184634 | JGI IMG/M metagenome (GOLD analysis project Ga0209292, IMG submission 184634) | Methane-oxidizing microbial communities from mesocosms in the Gulf of Mexico - GOM9C Gulf of Mexico (SPAdes) (version 2) | ecosystem: Environmental > Aquatic > Marine > Cold seeps... | reverse complement strand
TAAAAATGGTCGCTCAGTTTATAGTTTCTGTATGTGTCCAGGTGGTACAGTTGTGGCTGCCGCTTCTGAAGAAGGTCACTTAGTAACTAATGGTATGAGTCAGTATTCGCGTCATGAAAGAAATGCAAATAGTGCGATTGTTGTTGGTATCGACCCAAGTGATTATCCATTAAAAGATGGTAAAGAAGATGTGCTTGCTGGAATCGAATTTCAACGTAAATTAGAAGTAAATGCTTTTAAAATTGGCGGTGGTAGTTATGATGCGCCAATCCAACTTGTAGGTGATTTTTTAGCGGGTCGCGCAAGTGGCGAGCATGGCGAAGTAATACCATCATATAAACCTGGCGTTAAATACTGTGACTTAAGTGATACGTTACCTGATTACGCAATAGAAGCGATACGTGAAGCGATCCCTGCGTTTGAACGTAAAATTAAAGGCTTCTCAATGAAAGATGCAACATTAACGGCAGTCGAAACACGTACATCTTCTCCAATTCAAATTACCCGAGGTAGAGAGTCATTTGAAAGCTTAAATACCAAAGGTTTATACCCAGCAGGGGAAGGTGCAGGTTATGCGGGTGGTATTTTATCTGCAGGTATTGATGGCATTAAAGTTGCTGAAGCGATGGCACTAGCTATGGTACAAAGCGTTAAATAGTATTGGTTTAACTTCATTGTAAAGCCCTGTAAAGGGGCTTTACAATATTTATGACAACTCTTAATTTATTACTCCAATTTTCTTATCACAACTTCTGAAATCACATTCTGCTTATTGTCCATTCCACCTATCGTAATTAATTTTTCATTATGAAAAATGAGTCCTCTGTGATCCATTGTCTTTTTATAATTATTTTTTTCTATTTTCCATTGGTCCGTTTTTAAATCAAATAACCAAATTTCGCTGCTTGCTGGAGATGGAGTGCCATCGTAGCCAATGCCATTGAAGTTATATGGATTAGACGAGCCGCCTAACATTACGATTGTATTATTTATACTTGTTGCTGCCATACGGTAACGAGGCGTATTAGTCGGGTGTTCAACTATGCGCCAATCAATTTTCAAGGGATTATTTTTATCTATAGTACCTTTAAAGCACTGAGCTATGCCCTGATAACTTCGACGTTTATCTTTGTGTGCTTTAATTGAAACGCCATCACAAACTAACATTATATTATTGCTAATTGCGCCTGCTTGACCAAATACGGGTTTACCTAAAAATGGAGAGGCCTGTTGCCAAGTATTGGTTTTTGTATCGTAAACTTGCACTAGGTTTACATTGCCATCATTGTGCCAACCACTTACAAGATAGATATATCGATTTAAATAGCTTAAGGCTATGCTGTCATCTACTGGCACCGGCATGTTTGCTAATTGAGTATATTCATTATTTATAACATTAAACTTAAATACATCAGGACTAGAAATCTCTTGATGGTTTTTCGATACTGTATAACCACCAAAAAGATATGCATTTTTGCCAATACTCGTTGCAACAGATGCCAATCTTCCTTTTAATGTGAGAGAGCTTGGCACTGGGGTTTGTAACTGCCACTTTTGATCTGGCTTGGTAATATTAAGTGCCCAAACTTTATTATGAATCGCTGTATGATCTTTTTTATCAGCCAAACCCATAAAGCTAAGTAAATATTCACCTTGTTTAGTTGTTACTTTGGTTACTGCATTATTTGATACTGGCTCGGGTAATGAAGGTAAATTATGGGCCATAGTGTGTGTACTTAAAGCTAGGGTGCATATAAGTAATAGGTTCGAGTGTTTTAGCATTTATTTATCCTCTAAAGTGAGAGCGCATTGCATCACTAATACTTGCTCACCTTTATTGGTTATTTGCTCAATAGGTTGCCAGCCAAGTTGCGCATAAATACCGCCAGACAAATTTTCTGTTTGTAAGTATAAAACTTTTACACCGAGTGATTTTGCAATATTTTTAGCCTTTATAACCATCTTTTTAGCTAACCCTTTACCTCTTTGTTTATCACATATATAAACACCACCTAACCAGTGCTCCTTGTCTGGATAAATGTCCATTTCATGATACTTTAATTGGCAAGTACCAAGTAACTCCTCATTTTCAACTAATAGCAATACAAGAGGTATTTTGTTTGAGTTTAATTGTGTCTGAAGTCTGTCTTTAATGACTTCTACACTGGGTATTTCCATTAAATAACCCCATTGCTCAAAATACCAGTTTGCTATTTTTGGTATAAACTCTGGTTTATGTTTTAAGTAGGAAAATTCCATTTTATACAGCTTCTTTTAATGAAGTATCGGGTACTTGATTGTAATTAATCATATAGTCATTTTCTATCAGTTCAGTAATAAATAGGCTAGGTTTTTTTATATCACTTAATAGATGTACTGAGTGTTTTGATCTTGTAATTGCGACGTATAATAAACGACGCTCTTCAGCGTGTTCAAACTCTTCAGCTTTAGGTAGCAAACAATCTAATAATGGTGATATTGGCTTTTGTGATGGGAAGCCATATTTACCGTTATTTAAGCCTACTATAATGACATGGTCTGATTCTTTACCTTTACTGGCGTGGAAGGTATCTACGATAATATCTAAATGGTTATAGGCCTTATTTAATTGGTTTAATCGAGTTTTATCAGGCAAGTTAAACTTATATCGCGCAAGAATATAAACTGATTGGTTAGATGTAGTCTGATCATTAATTTCAGTTAATACATGATTTAATTTATCTTCATTATCACCTTGATGTAATGTTATTTTAGGCTCATTAACTTGGGTATGAGTAAGCATTCTTTTATGCAATTGAGCAGGGTTTTGCATCACAAATTTGCTTGCGATATCGCTAATGCTATCATTAAACCTAAAGGTTTTATCTAAAGCTGTAATTTGAGTTGGGCCAAAATAACTTTCAAATTGCGTTGTTAAACTGACATCTGCTCCTGTAAATCTATATATAGCTTGCCAGTCATCACCAACACAAAATAGGGAAGAACCCGGTACTTGAGCTTTTAATGCTTTAATTAATCTGGCTCTAGGTTCAGAGATATCTTGAAATTCATCTACTAATATATGCTTCCAATTTGATATATACTGATTTGTTTCAACATAATGTATTGCTTTGATGATCATATCTTCAAAATCTATCTCGTTATTATCTAGAAGGTATTTTTGATAAAGTTGGTAGATTGGTGATAATAATTCAAGCTCAGCTTTAATTTGGCTTTGATCTTGGTTTTGTACCAGGCGATGCTGGAATTGTTGTTTATCAGATAGTGCTAATTTGTATAAACCGATTAATTGACTTAAATTTTTAGAAATTTCTTCAATATTATTTTCTAAACTTTTATTCGCATTCAGATATGTTTTTGAATAACTATGTACTTTTAACTTGAAATCATCTTGAGTCAGTAATTGTTTAAGTTGAAGTTTTACCCAGTTTTGTTTTATAGCTTCACTCGATGCAAGCTCACTAATTTTAGGCGATTTAGATTCAACAGATGTAACAATACTTAGACCTAAACTATGAAATGTATTAACTTTAATTGATGAAAGTTTAAGCTTTTCTTTAATGCGAAGTTTCATTTCATCCGCAGCTTGTTTACCAAATGCGAGTAGTAAAAAATCAGACTCTTTCGCTTGATTACTTTTTAATAAATAACCAACACGACCTACCATAGTACTTGTTTTACCTGTACCAGCACCAGCTAAAATTAAATTGTTTTTTTCATCTGCAATACAAGCAAGTTGTTGTTTTTCGGTTAAAGGGTTTGACTCAATTGATTGAAAATAGTCTAGGTAAACAGCTTTTTGTTTGTTTATATAATTATCTTGAAAGGCGATTAAGTGCTTTTTATTCCAGCTTACAACTAATTGTAAAAATTCCAATGATTTATGAATCGCGGTATCAAAAGAGTGCTGATCAATTTTAGTCGGCCATTTATTTAACTCTGTTTGGGCTTTATTTTGAATATTACTAAAAGTATTTTTACGTAAATATCCTTTACTCATTTTAGCTTTAATCGAATTAACTAAATGAATTAATGGTTCCCTTTTAAATTGAGTCAAATGCTTAATCGACTCATCAATTGCATGTTTGGCTGTTTTGTTTGAGATCCAATTATAGTGATATTTTTGGGTATTAACTTGCCAATTTAAACTACAAAAAAAGAAGTGAGATTCGATATGGGGGAAAGAGTCCATATCAACCCAATTGAAAAGGTCATTATCGAGCAAAACCCCTTTATCGTTAATATCTAAAGAAACATGATTTTTAATAAAAAGCTTACTAAGCCAATAACGCTTTAACTGCATGAAAACAAACTATGAAGAATAAAAATAAAGTATAAAACAAAAAAAGGGGTCGGAGTTAATTAATCAAACTATTAAGGTGATTTTTTAATGAATTTATTAATTTCTTTAAAATAGCCGCTAAAAGCTTTTAAATTGACGTTAATTTCATCAAAATAACAATGAAAGATCAAAAGTTAAGTTTTTATGCTTTTAATTAACTCCGACCCCTTTTTGTTTTTTTGTTAGCTACCGCGGATTGCTAAGCCGAGTTCGGTAGAGTAGCCCATAGAACGCGCTGATAATTTTAGGTTTTCATCTATCACATAATAAGTGGGATATGCTTCTATTTGGTAATTTTGTCTTATTTGATGATTGCCTAATAATACGGGAAATGTGATCCCTAAATCATTTGTAAATTCTTTAACTTGTGTCGAATTTTCAAAATCAAGCGCAATGGCGATGGCATTCACTGAGCCATCCGATACTTTGTTTTGTAGGTTAGGCATACTGATTTTACAAATAGTGCACCATGGCGCAAAAAAATAGACTACGGTTTTTTGATCTTTTAACTGGCTTAAATCCATTCGGTTAACGGGTTTATTTGAGGTGTTTTTTTCTAAGGTATTATCTAACACAGGCAATGAAAAATAAGGTGCAGGCAGCTCCCCAGATGTATCTAATAAAGATGATTCTTTAAACATGCTTACAAGATTAAAAATAACTACTGCAGCTAAAATTTGTATAATGATACTTTTCAAATCTGTTCTCCATATATTTCATATGATAATTGTAATTTATATAGACCGTAAAACATCTAAATATATTCAACAGAAACAGTTTTTATTATCAATATATCCAGTTGAGTTTGAAAATCTGAACTAATATTATCAATACCTATATGGATATATGTTAATTCAATGAAAACTGTATTTTTCGCTTTTATCTTGTATTTAATATCAACTCAAGCTTTAGCATGTGAGTTAACAGTGCGCTATGAGCATTACTCACCTAAAAAAGTGAGTGATCAAATGCAATGGCACGGCATGGATGTTGATTTTGCCAAGGCTTTATTAGAGCAAGCGGGTTGTAAATACCGTTTTGTTGATATGGCCTGGGGTAGAGCTATCGATTTATTAGAGCAAGGAAAAATCGATATGATGTTAGGAGTATCTGATCTTGAAAAAAGAAAACAGTTTGCTCATTTTATTGGCCCTCATAGACAAGAAACCATCGTATTAGCTACTTTAGCATCAGAAGCATTTTTTATTGAAAGGCTAGAAGAGTTAAAAAAGTTAACTAAGCCGATAGCGATTCAAAGAGGGGCTTATTATGGTGATGAATTTGAAGCCTTACTTGAGTCGGACCCCTATTCAGATATTCATTTTGTCAGTATTCCAAATAATGACGTTAAATTGTATCTATTACGAAATAAACGGATCAGCGGATTTTTAGAAGAAAGGTCTAATATTATATATCAATCAAAAAATAATCCTGAATTTAAAGACATTGTCGTGAATCCTTTTGTGATCCACGCTAATCCCGTTTATTTTGCTCTGAGCCAAAAAACCGTAAATGAGGAGCTATTAAATAAACTTGAAGCTGCTTTTGTTGCATTACAAAAAAAGCAGGCTTTTAAGAAAATTTTAAATAAATATCAAAATTAATTAAAAACCTAGTCTTCTAAACTTGCTGCAATGGCTTCTTCTCTATCTTGCATTTCTTCAAATGCGGCTTTTATTTCATCTAATACAGAACCAACATTAGCCGTTTCAGTGCTATGTTCAAATTGACCCGTTAGCTCATAATCGGCATGTAAATCACCGGATTCAAATTGTGCCCACATTTCTTCTGCATAATGGGTTTTAGCAAGTTCAGGAGCAAATTGGCTATAATAATTTGTCATGTTTTGTACATCACGTTTAAGCATGGCTTTGGCGTTATTATTAGCTGCAGCATCGACTGCTTGTGGTAAATCAATTATTACAGGACCATATTCGTCAACTAATACATTAAATTCAGATAAATCACCATGTACTAAGCCAACACATAACATACGCATTACATATGTCATCACTACTTGATGATCTTCAATTGCTTGTTCTGCTGGCATTTGAACATCATTTAATCGAGGAGCAACATCACCTTCTTCATCGGTAATTAATTCCATTAACAAAACGCCGTCATAGCAACCGAAAGGCTCTGGGACGCGTACACCAGCCTCTGCTATTTTATATAAAGCGTCAACTTCAGCATTTTGCCAAATTTCCTCTTGTTGTTTTCGACCAAACTTAGAACCTTTTTCCATCGCACGCGCACGACGACTACTTCTTACTTTGCGTCCTTCGTTATATTGTGCTGCTTTTTTAAAACTACGTTGTGTTGCTTCTTTATATACCTTGGCACAGCGTATTTCATCACCACAACGTACGGCATATACGGTTGCTTCTTTACCGCTCATAAGCTGGCTGATAACTTCGTCTACTAAGCCTTCATCAACTAAAGGCTGGATCCGTTTAGGTGTCTTCATACAGTTTTGTTCTTTCTACTTAGCGTTTTAATTTAATAACAGAAATCATTTTACGTTAATAAAGATGATTTTTTAAGAAAAATTTAACTTTTACCCTTGAAAGGGATTATTTCATCCATATATCTTTAATCAGAGGGCGCCGACAGGGTCCCAAAGTTAAAAAGTAAAACATAGTCCAACCAACTATTTTAATGTGTTGATAAGTTTATACAGATAAATTTATAACACTAAACAGCTCGTTCATTATGAAGGGCTAAATTTTAAGATAATTCAATGTCGAATTATCAATATCGCTCAATGAGGATAATATTATGCGTACAGTAGATTTTTCACCACTTCACCGTTCATTCATCGGCTTTGATCATTTAGCTACTCTTATCGATGCAGCTAATAGAAACGAAAAGCAATCAGGTTTTCCCCCATACAATATTGAACTACTAGCAGAAAACAAATACCGAATTACGATGGCTGTCGCTGGTTTTATGGAATCAGAATTAGCAATCGAATCAGAAAACAATACGCTAAAAGTAACCGGAACAAAAGCCAATAAATCAAAAGTGGAGCGTAACTTTATTCATCAAGGCATCGCAGAGCGTAACTTTGAACGTAAATTTCAACTTGGTGACCATGTAAAAGTAATCGGCGCAGATATGGAAAATGGTCTACTTCATATCGACTTAGAAAGAGAAATTCCAGAAGCAATGAAACCGCGTCAAATTAAAATTGGTAGTAGTAAATTATTAGAAAGCTAATCGCTTTATAAACTTCAAACTAAAATACTAATGAAACTGCATAATACTTTGTAGTTTCAAATAATCGGGATGCCAAAAGGGTCCTATACAAAAATAGTTAAACCTAATGCTCGTTCATTATGAAGGGCACAAATAATATCGCTCAATGAGGATAATCTTATGCGTACAGTAAACTTTGCTCCATTAAACCGTTCATTCATCGGCTTTGATCAATTAACTTCTTTAATTGACTCTGCAAATAGCAGTGACAATAAATCAGCTTTCCCTCGTTACAATATAGAGCAGGCTCAAGATAATAAGTACCGTATTACCATTGCGGTAGCGGGTTTTACCGAAGCTGAATTAGCAATCGAATCCGAAAACAACAGCTTAAAAGTCACAGGCACAAAAGCCAATAAATCAGAAGTTGAGCGTAACTTTATTCATCAAGGGATTGCAGAACGAAACTTTGAACGTAAATTTCAGCTTGGCGACCATGTAAAAGTGATTACAGCAGATATCGAAAATGGGCTGTTATATATAGACCTAGAAAGAGAAGTACCAGAAGAGATGAAACCACGCCAAATTGAAATCAGCAGTAAAGCATTATTAGATAGTTAATAGCTTTTTAAATATCAGAAAATAGAAGCTGCATAATGATATGCAGTTTCAAAAAATGAGGATGCCAAAAGGGTCCTATATAAAAATAGTTAAACCTAATGCTCGTTCATTATGAAGGGCTAAATTTTAAAGGTAATTCAATGTCGAATTATCAATATCGCTCAATGAGGATAATCTTATGCGTACAGTAAACTTTGCACCACTAAACCGTTCATTTATCGGCTTTGATCAATTAACTTCTTTAATTGATACTGCGAAACGTAATGAAAAACAAACCAGTTCAATCCCTTATAACATAGAGTCTTTTGAAGAAAATAAATATCGTATTACATTAGCTGTTGCAGGTTTTAAAGATTCAGAGCTGAATATTGAATCTCAAAATAAAGCTTTAAAAGTGACTGGTACAAAAGACGTTGCTGAAAAACCTGAGTCTAAATTTATTCATCAAGGGCTTAATATTCAAAATTTTGAAAAGTCATTTCAGCTAGGAGATCACGTTAAAGTGCTATCAGCCAATATCGAAAATGGTTTGTTATTGATAGATTTAGAACGAGAAATACCCGAAGCGCTTAAACCTCGTCAAATTCAAATTGGTAAAGAGGATTTAGCACAGCACTAATTTAAAATTATTTATTTTTCGTTATTCCCCTGATTTTTAAGCCCGATTTTTCGGGCTTTTTTCTGTCTCACTCAATTTAATGTTAGCAGTTAACGGTAACTGGCAGTGTGCCTCTTGCAGATATTTTACCTGTTAATACTTTACTTAAAGCATATAACGATGGGCTTTTGATTGTGTTTGAATCGGTACCAACATAGGTATTATAAGCGTATGTTGCTAAACAAATATCAGCCACATCTTTAAATTTAGATATTTCATAAGGTGTTCTTAAACTGACAAAAACGGTTTGCTTATTGTATTGCTTGGCAAATTTAAGGAAATTATAAATTGATTGTGGATCCGCCACATTATCACTAATTTTTGAATTAGCGACTAAATCATCCATACCGCCCATTTCAACAGCGCTTTGTTTTGGGGAAATATGGCTAGCAATTACAATATCGGCACTTTTTATCTGACTTTGCGTTTGGGTTAATTCATAATCATGCATATTGGTACAAGTAATTACAGTATCACCGCTTAAGTGTTTATTGAGCATCTGCTGCAATGCTGTGCATTTTGTTTTGTCAGGCATAATCAAATGAATTTTTTGATTCGCGTTAATTGGTAAAGTATTACTATTACCACACACTAATGTAATTGCATCATCAGCCAATTGTTGCTCTAATTTACGACTGTGTGCGGTGGCAAGCTGTATTTTCTCTTTAATAATTGAGTTACTAATATCTGCATTAAACGCTTTTTCTAACTTATAATCTGTTTTAAGCTTTTGAATACGCTTAAAAGAGAGTTCAACTTCTTGTTTATCTAAGTCATTTTTATCCATCGCAATCGTTACTTTATCAATGAGTTGTACTAACTTATTTAAATCTTGAGGTGTTCTTATTTTTATTGGCATTAGTGCGATATCAACACCCGCTTTAAAAGTGTTTATAACAGCATCATGTTCACTAAAAAAGTCAGAAATGCCCGCCATATCTAACGCGTCAGTAATAACAATGCCTTGATAATTTAATTCGTTACGTAAAATATCAGTGATCATAACCCGCGACATAGTGGCTGGCTTTAGCATTTTAGCACCAGATTTGGCTATAAATTCACTATTATCTAACTCTGGATATTGTATATGCGCAGTCATTATCATAGCTGGTTCAGAATTTTCGATAATATATTTAAATGGTGCGATATCCATTTCATAAATGGTATCTAGACCATGCGTTACAACTGGTAAACCTGTATGGCTATCAACATCGGTATCACCATGGCCTGGATAATGTTTAATAGTACTGATGATGTTTTTTTGAAATGCCTTTACTTGTGATAATCCAAGTTCTGCAACTGTTTTAGGGTTTTCCCCAAAGGATCGTACATTGATCACAGGGTTATTTGGATTCGCATTCACATCTATTGTCGGAGCGTGGTTAACATTAAATCCTAAGTGATTTAGCTCACATCCTATTACTTCAGCTGTTTTAGCTGCATATTCGCAGCCATGTTGGCTATAAGTTGCACCAATTGACATATTTCCTGTAAAAGCAGTAGTATCTTGTCTATTGGTTCTAAATACACGACCACCTTCTTGATCTACTGAAATCAGCAAAGGAAATTGATATTTTGACGATGCAGCGGCTTGTTGTAAATCGTAATTGAGTTTGATTATTTGTTCTGGATTATCTAGGTTTTCAGAAAATAAAATAACACCGCCTAAGTGGGTATTTTTAATTAAAGCTTTAATAGATTCAGGTAAATGCGTTAAAGGCTTACGTTTATTATTTTTAGCCGCTGCTTCTTCATTAAAAAAGCGTAAATCTATCATGATCTTTTGCGCAATTTGTACTTTTAAAGGTATGTTTTTTTGTTTTATTTTATTTTCAGTGACAACTGACATTTAAAGTCCTGTTTTTAAAACCATAAAGTGGCTAAAATCTAAAGTAGATTTAAATTCATTGCTTGCTTTGAGATTGCTATTTTATATGAAAATGACCAATACAACAGTTACTTCTACTTACCAATATTATTTAGGCATCATGTCAGGCACTAGCCTTGACGGCATAGATGTCGCATTGGTTTCAATTTCTAAAGATAATAAAACGACTTTCATTGCAGGAGAGGAGTTTGCTTTTGATAATGAATTACGTGAAAAAGTACTTCTTTTATGTGGAACACAAACCACATCACTGCAAAACTTAGGTGAGATCACAAGCCAATTAAGCTTGGCATATGCTGATGCAGTTAATTCATTTCTAAAAAATGAAAATATAGAATCAGGACAAATAATTGCAATTGGCTGCCATGGACAAACTGTATTTCATCAGCCTACTGGCAATACTCCATTTTCAATGCAATTAGTTGATGCGGCAAAAATAGCTGCAAATACCAATATAACAACTGTGACTGACTTTAGGTCAATGGATATCGCTTTAGGCGGTCAAGGTGCGCCATTAGTACCTTTATTTCACCAAGGGTTAGTATCACAAATGACATCAGTTAGTAATGAGTCTTTAGTATTTTTAAATATTGGTGGCATAGCTAATATTTCGATAGTTAACCCATCTCCTTTACTGGGGTTTGATACCGGCCCAGGCAATGTTTTACTTGATAGTTGGATTGCTAAAGTGTCAGGTAAACGGTTTGATGAAAATGGCGATTTATGTGCACAAGGAACTTGTAATTATGAATTATTAGAGTTACTTAAAAGTGAGCCTTATTTTGATTTACCTGCACCAAAAAGTACCGGGCGTGAATTATTTAACTTAGACTGGTTAGAGCACAAGTTGAGTAATTATAACCATGAAATATCTGATGCTGATCTCATGGCTACGCTAGTCGTTTTAACGTGCGATCCGATTATTAAAGCGATTAATCACTTAGCGCATGGTAGTCTTTTAGTCTGTGGTGGGGGTGCTAAAAACAATGCAATTATGCAATATTTTAAAACATCATTACTTGGTTGGCAGGTTAAAGTAACCGATGATGTGGGCATAAGCGGTGACTTTATGGAAGCGATGGCCTTTGCTTGGTTAGCTCACCGATGCATAAACGGTCTATCTGGTAACGACCCTCAAGTTACAGGGGCAAGGCGACCTGAAATTTGTGGTTCAGTTACCCGTATATTTAATAGTTTTTAATGTTGTGAAAATAGGGGAGTAAAACTTCCCTATTTATGAGATTAATTCAGTTAAACACTACAGTTTAATTTTGCCTGCTTTTGACATCGACTTTGTGCTTCTTCAAGGCTTGTTCCACCCATACAGTAATCAAGTCGAATTGTTTTTTCTTCTGATTTAGCTATCGTATTGTCTGTTTTAGTCCATTTCCACTTTTTAATTACTTTTCTGCTTGGTTTAAAAATAACCTTTTTAGGGATACTCGTGATCAGTTCAATTGAATCTGTTTCACCTTGTTCATTGACTATAACTTTAAATATGCCACAGCCGGCTATACCTGACTTTGCAAGCTTCTTGGGATATTTTGGTGATACTTGTTTTTTACGCGTCCAAATTGCATCTTCTTTTATTGGGGTGATATGAGTAATGTTTACATCGGCATATATATTTTTTGCATTTGCATTCAAACATGGTAATAAAAGTATGAGCCCTAATATCTTTTTCATAAATCTTCCTTGTTAATTTATTAGCTTTGCTTTAGGTAATAAATTATTTTTATTGTAGTTTTTATTCCTTATTATTAATAAGTTATCAGTATTTTTTGTTTATATCAAGGTTTGGTAAGGTGTTAGTGTGTGGCGCTTTGAAAGGATTTATAATTAGGTTTTTTGTATTATAAAGGTGTGTTAACTGTTCAATATGGTTAAAACGATCTGTAATTAATTGTTTAGCTCTTTTGAAAGCTGCGCTACACCGCCATTTAGGAAGTAATACTCATCAAAACCTTCTTTTTCTAAAATATATTGTAACCATCGAACCTGTTTTCCCACAGCATCAAAAATAAGTAACCGAATTTTTTTATTTTTTGCTTTATTTAGAAGTACGCTAATATCATCAAGTGATGAATGATAAGCAGTGCCATGTAAAATTTTAATATCTCGCTGAAAATGATCTCTTATATCGATAACCCAAGTATTGTTATCAATTTTTTTAAAGAATTTATCAGATGTTAAGCAATGTTTTAAAAATTTAGAATCAGTGATAAGTTCATTGTTAGACTTCATTGCTGTGCCTAATAAAATAGAATGTATCGGATGTTTTTGAGCCCATTCATGTATACCTGCATCATATACTTTTACGTTTGATATTTTATTATTTTTAGATTTTACCGCTGAAAAATAAGATTTTTTACAAGTTACGCCATTACAATAAAAAACAATATCTCTGTGATCTTCTTCAATCAGTTTATTTAATGATGGAATGAAACCCATATTAGAAATAGGAATATTTATTGCCTTTTCTATATGCAGTATTTTAAATTCAAACTGAGACCTCACATCTATAATCAAATAATCATTGATGTGATTGACAAGTGATTCAGATGAAATAAATTCAAGGTTTTTATATTGAACTCGTAAAGGGAAACTTGGATTTTTCTCTGCAAAACTGAAGTTTGTAAAAATGATAAATAATATCGGCAGTAAAGACCTATTAAACAAATTGAAGACAAAACTTTCCATGCCAGTTACCTAATATTAAATCTACTCATAAGAGTATATACGCCCAGAAAGTATATATAGGCAATGAATAAGATTAATTATCTTATTGGTGTCAACCAATTCACTTGTTAAGCGTTTGTAGTTTTAAGTTAATTATTTTAAATAAGTAATGGCTACATTTGTTGTATGTATATTTACTTAAATCGAATATATGCAAAATAATTTAGGGGGAATAGATTTGTTTATAAAGTCTAATAAAAAAATGCCAAATGACTATAGAGCATCATTAGTATTTACAATATTAATCATTTTAATGAGTGGTTGTGGAGGTGGCTCCTCTTCTGAACAAGTTATCGATATTGTGCCAGATCCCATTGTTGATGATGGTTCTGGCAATGATACGGGAAGTGATACTGGTAATGAAACACCAATTTCTGATAATAGTTTAAGTGTTGTTTCCCATAGCGAAAATAACTTAATGGCGATAGCCAGCGTAACCACCCAAGAAAACGCTCAAGTCATCATTGAATTTAGTTCAGAAAATACAGATACTAAACAAACCCTAAAAAGTGAGTTGGGTAAAGATCATATTTTTACCATAATAGGTATGCGTGCAAATACCCAATATAATTTAAAGGCCATCATTACAGATAGTAATAACCTAGTCTCTGAAACGGACTTAGTTCCACATACAACCGGTGAATTACCAGCAGACGCACCTTTAGTTGAAGTATTAACAAACGAGTCAAATAGTTTAGGAGGCATTACTTTTTTTGCAGCTACCGAAGGTGCATCTACATTTTATGGTGTAGATGAAGCCGGTGAGTATGTATGGTATTTACACGGCGATAATATCCCAATGTCGGTATCGCCTGTAGTGAAGTCTTTAGGTGATGGTAGATTAATGTTATTGCTCACTCGTGTTGTTTGGATAATTGATACCAAAGGGGAAATCTTACAAACCTATGATTTGCCGACATATCATCATGATGTGAACTTATTAAGTAATGGCAATTTATTGGTTCTGACTACAGAAGTGACCACAATCAATAATGAACAAATTAAAGGCGATAAAATAATTGAGTTAGATTCACAAGGTAATACTGTTTGGCAATGGTCGTCATTTGATCATATGGATACAGGGCGTTTCCCGGGTGTATTGGCTAATCGAGTTAATAATGGGCAAAAAGATTGGACTCATTCCAATGCGCTTTTTTACGATGCGCACGACGATACTATTTTACTCTCAAGTCGCTCGCAAAGCTGGGTGCTCAATATAGATCATCAAACAGGAAACGTGCTTTGGATTTTAGGTGATGATAAAGATACATCTGCTGATTATGCCGGTAATTTCTTTACATTAAATAATGGTAGTTGGATGGCAAGTCAGCATGCGGCGATGTTTACAAGCTTGGGCGATATTTTAATTTTTGATAACCGCAATGAAGCGGAGCTGGCAGGTAGCATACATAATAGTAGGGCGGTCCGTTATAACCTTAATAGCAATGAAATGACTGCAGAACAAAACTGGGAATTTATAGCGCCTAAATATACCCAAGCCTTAGGAGATGTTGATGAGCTATCAAATGGCAATATCTTAATTAATGCAGGTGGCCCAGGAAGTAGTAATAGCGCACATATAATAGAAGTAACGCCAGATTCACCATCAAATACAGTTTGGGAACTGTCGGTCTCAAATACTGCGATTTATCGCGCAGAGCGTATTAGTTGGCAAACTTTACTGTCGAGCTCGACAGGATTAGTTGAAACACCGCCAACTAATGAAAACTCTCCAATAGACACTGCAAATTGTAGTGAAGCTATAAACTTTGTTGATACTAATAATCCAGATAATTATATTGATTACAACTTAGATGGTAATACCAACGCAGACCTTTTTGGTGATGCATTAACGCCAACATTAAGTGTGACATGTGATGATGAAGTTTTATATGTAACCAGTAACGGTGCAACTAATTTTGATTGGATCAATTTAGGCCAAGGCAGTGCAACACCTTCTACAATTGATAAAAACTGGACTATTCCAAGAAACCCTAGCTTAACATCTCAGCAAGCGACATTGCCATTATTAGGGCCTATTGCGGTGACCGTGACAGGTTTACAAATTTTTGGTCCAAATGAAAACTCAGCTGATAACTATGCAAACCCTGTAACTGATGGATTATTAAACTATTGTGGTGGCCATACACGAGAATATCATTTTCACGAGCGTGCCAAATGCTTTTTTGAATGGGAAACTCTAGGTGGTGCACAGTCTTTATTACCGGCGCAAACACCAGGTGTTGTAATGGCATATGCATTAGATGGATTTCCAATTATGTCACCTTGGGAATGTAGCGATGAAAGCTGCAATAGCACAGTTAAAGTAAATAGCAGCTACAGATATATTGGAACGGGCGATTATTCAAATGAAAATGCTTGGGATTTCCATGAGTACGACGAAGATTTAAGCCCACTAGATGAGTGTAATGGCATGACTCGCCCTGATGGCAGTTATGCGTATTACGCGACAGATGAATGGCCTTATTATATGGCTTGTTACAAAGGGCCTACCCATTTAGTCTCTGACAATAACGCGAGATTTAACCCTTAATTAATAATAGTTTTTAATTTAATAAGTCACATTTATTACTTTGATTCAAATAATAGATGTGGCTTTGGAATATTAGTTTTGAATATAAAAATTTTTCAAAGTACATGGTTAAAACTTAGCTTTATCTGGTTAGTATTCGCCAGTAGTAATTCAGCATTAGCGCACGGTGATGATTTTACACAGGTCGAAATAACACTTAAAATTCCTGCTATAGATAAAACATTAAAAACACACAATGGAGAGTTAATCAAAGTAACACAAGCTTACCTTTCTTCATTTAGTTTTGAGTTAATTGCTTGCCAGCAGGTGAGTTTAAAACCAGTAATTGATAATAAAATAAGCTTTTTATCTTGGTTAATACCTGCTGCTAATGCAAACCATGGTGTGAGCTTTACCAAACCTACACAAATACCCGTACAACAACGTCATAATTTATTAGTTAATAATGATATAAACTTAGGTTTATTTAAGTTGCCAAAGGGGAAATACTGCCAAGTAAATTACACCTTAGGTAAAGTGCCAGGCGAGCAAGGTTTATCTTCTGAAATCAAGAAAACGAGTTTATATATTACTGGAAATGAATCAGAATCAAACATAGCTTCTTCTCATATAATTGCCAAATCAGATTATGCTTTTGGTAAAAACTTTCCTATAAATTTAGAGATCCCATCAAGTCACAAACCTCTATCTTTAGTGATTTATGTTGATGTGAATGAAGCAGTTAAAACATTAGATTATTCGACTCCTAGCCATAAGAATGCAAGAAATATTTTTCTTTTATTGTCAGATCAAGTTTCATTTAAATTAAAGTAATTATCATTATTGAATGGTGAGTATATTTAATTAAGGTTGCAAATAAGTTAAATAATTACATTTAATTTGTAAGGCTTTAGCCTAGCAAACAGTTATTATAATGTGTATATTGTATGCTTTGTAGCGAGGGGAGAACCTGATATACACAATGATAGATTTTCAAAAAACATTTCAACTTTCAAAACTAACAGTTGCACCAGCCACTGATACATTAAGTTTGGAAGATGAATCAATTGAAATTCAGTCAATGGCTATGAAAATTTTATCTTACCTTGCAAGCCACGAAAGTCAGTTGGTTACCAGAGATGAATTACGAATGCATGTCTGGAACAGTGAGGTCACAGCTGATCATACTATCAATAATCATATCTATAGTTTACGTCGTGCGTTGGCAAAACTTGATCCAGATAATAAGTATATTCATACGGTAACAGGTACTAATGGTAATGGATATCGCTTAAATGGTCAGATCAGTCAAACACTTGAGCAAGTAAGCATTCAAGATAATAATGCAAATGTTACAGATAGTGACAGCGTGCAAAATGTTACTGCTAAAACCCCACATTTTTCTAAATTAACACATCATCGCGTCATGATAATAAGTGCTTGTGTCTTAGTGTTTAGTTTTATATTTTATTTAGTTGCTCTGCAATTTTTTATTCCTACTAATTATCATCAAATCACAAAATTAACGACTCATGAGGGGCGAGAGCAAAGCCCAACTCTAAGTGAAGATGGTCAGGTTTTAATTTATGCTAATCGGGTTAATAGAGATAAAAAATGGCAGTTATATGCCAGTCACATGAATAACTTAGCAAGTTCAACAAAAGTGTTAGACGACCCATTAAGTAATGATAATTTTGTTAGTATTTCGCCAGATAAAAAGTATATCGCTTTTATTCGATATCAAGCTGATTCTAGAGGCATTTTCATTGCTGAATTTGATTCAAATAGTTTAACTGCAAAAAACGCCACACGACGAATTGAACTATCGGTTCATAATTTATCGCCATCAATTAATTGGCTCAATAATAATGAGTTCTTTTATAACGCCAAAGAAACGCCAACAGCACCGTTAAGATTTTATTTATACAATATCACTTTAAACACCTCTGAACAAATTAGTTCGCCTGCGATAAATTCATTTGGTGATTTAACTGGAGCCATTTCGCCAGATAAAAAATGGCTCGCATTAATGCGCTCTGATGGTGCATTTGGCTATCGATTAAATCTACTGAATACCAATACGCGAGATATTGAAGTCACAGATGTAACTAGTAATGAAATGAGAACGGGATTTAGCTTTAGTGATGATAGCCAGCACCTATATTTTATTAACGAACAGGGATTCTTGTCGCAATTTGATTTAAAAAATAAACAGACTGAGGTTATTTCTGACAAAGAATATATAGGTTATTGGCCGCTTAAAGTGCCAGGGAAATCACAATTTATTATGCAACAAGATTGGGGGCTTTCATCGCTCACTACACAAATTATTAAACATCATAATCCGCTCAAAGGTGGGGATGGTTTTGCGCAAGTGATTGTAAAAAATAATATGTCTATTCGCGCCATTGAAGGCATAGGGAATGGGGATTTAATTTTTGCGTCTATTAAATCTAATTATCAAGTTCAACTGTGGCAATATAAAAATGGACAAGCAAGTATTTTATCTGATTTTAATGAAAAACCAGAGTATAGCGCGCCACTGAGTTTAAGCTGGGATCAAGGTAGTAACCGCGCATTGCTCTCTTTGAATAATACATGCCGGTTAATAAACATCAATACGGGTAAAGATACGCCATTGTGCGCTAAGGGTGAAAACCTATTCGCAGGTCGTTTTTCATTTAATAACCAATCTATCTATTTAGCAGGTTTGCATCATGACAAGCCTATAGCTGTAAATATGAATCATACTGGTTACCCTTTAACTGAATTTTCGCCACTTAACAATGCGAACACCATAATGCATATTGGCGAAAAAGATTTTTATTATAGTCAAAATGGTAGTTATGATATTTATCATTACAATAGTGATTTAGATAAACATACTAAGTTGATATCAAGAACTTATGTCAGTAGTCCGCATTCTATTAATGATTTTGTGGTTACTAAGGGTGGCATATATTTTATGGATAGAGTTAAAATTAGAAAAAATGCGATTTATTATTATGATTTTAAAACTCAGACTAAGCAGTTGGTAATATACAGTAAAGATAACTACCCCAATATTGTGCTGAGTGATGATGAACAATATATTTTCTTAATCCAATCATATGATAATGACAGTAGCTTAATATTAGTTGAATAATCCTAGGTTATTACCTATAAGTAACTGTATAACTATTTCAATGTTGTATCTTGCCTGCTTAGCTGACCTCATCAGTTATAAGCTTTAATATAATTCTCTTATATCGTTATTTCTTATTGTATTTGGCACATTTATCTAATCATCTTTTTTAAACCATATGTTAATCAACAAATAGCATGTTTAATATTTCTTATATTTAAATAATAGTAACAACAGCGAATGATTCTGAAGTTTGCGATTTAAATTCTTTTTAAATAAATGCACTATATTAATTGAGCCCTACATAAATGGCATTTTTATTAAATTGGTTTATCTATTGATATCATGAATCATCATTTATTATCTTTTGCCCCTAAATGATGTTTACTCCGAGCTAACACCTTGTTAATTTTATGTTTGCATATTGTATAAAATGTGAATTGGTTTTTATTCTATGACTTCATCACAGAATAGTTGCCGTAGATTTGATAACGCATATAGCTACTTTATATTGCGAAGGATTATCTAAACCATTATGTGATTGAGCAAACATTGAAAGTACATAAAAGTACTTTCTAAAATACTAAAAAGAATTGTTTCAGACATTGGAAAGTCATTGTTCTTCACTTCAATAATTATTGATAGAGAGAAAAGGTTTATGATTAAAATTATCAGCTCAGTAAGTACCGCCGTTGCACTTGCGCTTTCAGGGGCACAAAGTGTTAATGCAGCAACAATTGATCAAACATTTACTGAAAGTTACCAATGTAATTCAGTTAATCTACGTGCACAAACTGGCGTAACACAACAGCAACTGATTAGTAGTTGTGATGAAATAACGCAAACAAATACTGCGTTCCATAACTACTTTAATACTAATGTGAATTCATCATTACCAAATGATAATAATGATAGCTTAGATGTTTATATTTACTTATCTAGCGCACAATACAAAGCAAATGGTAATACCCATTTTGGTATTAATACCGATAATGGTGGTATGTATTTAGAAGGAACACCTGCTAACGTAGGTAACCAGGCGAAATTTATCGCGCATATATGTGAAGACAGTTGGGTACCGTTTTCTTGTGCTTATACTGGGCAAGTTTACAATCTACAGCATGAATATATTCACTATTTAGATGGGCGTTATAATGTATTTGGGCCATTTGGTAATTTTACATATAATGCAGGACTAACAGAAGGCTTAGCGGACTACATTGCTAATGGCACAAATTATGCGCGCACATTAAACGGCCTTGATAATAAAGATATTCCACCTTTTTATAATATTATTAGTGCAGACTATAATCATTCAGACCTTTATAAATGGGGTTACATGGCAATCCATTATATGAGTGCAAATCATCGCAGTGAATATGATTTGATTATTGATGCATTGCGTGCCGGCAATACACAAAATTATAGAAGCACACTAAAACAAGTTGCAGAACGAATTGGAAGTGGTTTTAATGCCTATGTCACATCTTTGACTTCAGCAGTTGCAGCAACACCAGTGACTGTTCCTGCAGATGATACATTTGGTGCATGTGATCTTGAGCAAAAGTATGTGCGTTATGTAGATGATACATCAACATCAAACCTATCTGTAACCAATAATACAGAAGTACCATTAAGATTAATGTGGATTAATAATGTAACTGGCGATGCCGGTACGGACGAAATTTCATTATTAACGCAAGGTCAGGAATATACTAATAACTTCTGGCGAAAGAACGACCGCTTTATCATGATGAGTGAAAATAGAGAGTGTGTTGGCATTGGTGTTGTTGGCCAAACGGCAAACTTTTCTGTTGAATCAAATCAAGTGGCCAATGTTGTGCCAGATGTTTTACCAGCAGCGAATGAAATAGGTGCGTGTAGCCTAGAAAGACCTTATTTTAAAACTACTACAGCGACAGATGTTACTGTAACTAATAACTCAAACGAAACAATGGAAGTGAGATGGGTTAACTATGTAACGGGTGTTCGCTCAGATACAGTTTATTCAACACTGAATGTAGGCGAAAGTTATACTGGAACTACATGGAAAAATGGCGATAGAATGATATTTGTTGATTCAACAAATACCTGTAAAGGCGTTGTATCGTTAATGGCCGGTAATAATACATATTCTATTACTGGAAATGTGCAAAATACTGCACCAATTGCCAATATAAATGGGGCTTACATTGGTAAAGAAAATGCGTTAATTAGCTTCACTAGCGTAGGCTCTGTGGATGCTGATGGCGTAATTGACTCTTATAATTGGAGCTTTGGCGATGGAGCAACTAGCAACATAGCTAATCCAAGTCATACATATTCTGTGGCTGATACTTACAATGTTACATTAACCGTTACTGATAACGAAGGTGCGACACACACAGCAACTACAACTGCGACTATTTCTAAAGTTGGTGTGCCACCAGTTACAAAAGTGCCAAATGTGTGTGAGACAGAAAATGGCATAACAAGTGGTAACTTAACACCAGGTGATGCAGCTTGTTTAGGTGATGCTGATACTATTTGGTTAGGGATCGCTGATATTAGTGGTCATGACAGTGTGACAATTAAAACGGCGAATGGCTCCGGTGATTTAAACCTTTATTACGATAACAACAATTGGCCTACAGGCACTAACAATGATGACGCTAGTTCAACTAATGTGGGTAATAGTGAATGTATTCATGTTACAGGCGGATCAAATTATTGGGGAAGCTTGAAAGTATCAAATTCAAATGGTTCAGCCTCAATCTTAGTTGAATTTGACTCTGCTGGTTGTGGTACTGATGGTGGAAATCAAAATAATACTCCAATCGCACAAATTAATGGTACATATGCAGGCACTGCTAATGCATTAATCAACTTTAGTAGTACTGGATCGTCAGATGTTGAAGGACCAATTACTAGCTACCTTTGGAGCTTTGGTGATGGTAATACAAGCTCGATAGCTAATCCAAGCTATTCATATCCAACAGCAGGAAACTACACTGTTTCTTTAACGGTTACTGATAGTGAAGGGGCAACAGGTACTGCAACAACTACGGCTACGGTTTTATCTGGTGGTGATGGCTCTGTAACTGATGCATGTGCTACAACAGGTGCAACATCTGGTTGGGTTCAAGCGAATCAAGATATGTGTGTGCCAACAGGCTCTTGGGATAATGCTATAGCATATTATGGTATTAACGTACCAGCAGGTACCAATAGCATTGTAATCAAAACAGAGCATGGCAGCGGTAATGGTAACTTATATTACAGTTCAAGTAATTGGGCGACACAAAGTAGCTATCACCAAAAGTCAGATACTGCTGGTAATACTGAGTCTATTACAATCAACAACCCGGGATCGGGTAATAGATACTTTAGTATTGTTGGTCAACAAACTGGTATGGCTGTAAAAATCGAGTTTAACTAATATTTCATTTGCTTCCCCAAAGCATGAAATCCAAAGCTACTTTGTGAACAAAGTAGCTTTTTTATGGCTAAAGCTCGACCTACAACGCTAGTTATTTTTATAGCTCACCATAAATTTTCGCTCTTACAATACTTCAACATACATCTTAAATAATTAGCACGTACTTGTGGGAGAAGCTTTAGCTTTTCAGATTGATTAATACTTTCATAAGTCTAATATCACTTTTAAATAGTCAGGCTAAAGCCCGACCTACAGCGCTAGTTATTTTGATTGCTCAGCATAAATTTTCGCTCTTTCAGTAATTCAACATACATCTTAAATAATAAGCACGTATTAGTAGGAGAAGCTTTAGCTTTTCAGATTGATTAATACTTTCATAAGTCTAATATCACTTTTAAATAGTCAGGCTAAAGCCCGACCTACATCGCTAGTTATTTTTATAGCTCAGTATAAATTTTTGCTCTTTCAGTACTTCAACATACATCTTAAATATTAAGCATGTACATGTTGAAGAATCTTCAGTTTTTCAATATTAATTAATTGCTCATAAATCAAATATCAATTTGAATTAGTCAGACTAAAGTACAGCCAAAAATAGCTATTTTGATAACTAAAACTGAAATATTTCGATGTTATGATATCGAGTTTAAAAATAATTTTTGAGCATAAATACCTTTTTTAAAACCTTTGTTCCTATTTGTTTACCATGCGTTATCATGTTTTGTCATTTGATATCATGTAACCGCAATGCTTACTATTAAAAATAACTGTAATACACTGTTTTAAAGTATAAAAAAGTGAATTAACTTAAATTGATATTTGGCACTACAGTTTAATTTACAGTCTGACTTTTTCTTCAAAAAATAATCAATAAAAATTTGACGGTATATTGTATTCAAATTAGTTTTGTTTGTGATGTTTATGTAGCATTTATGTGACTTACTTGTTTTTGTTGCGTTTATCTAATTGCTGAAGCATTAAAAATTATAATAAACTCTAAGGTGGACAATAATATGATACGACCCTCGTCAAAACTAGCCAAAGGTCTTTTTGGCTCTTTAATACTGTTATCACACAATGCCTTCGCGGCAGATTTACCAGATATGTGTGCAATTGAAGGTGCTTCTACTTCAATTAGTGATGGCACGCCTATTTGTGTCAGTAATAATGGCACGGCATATTTAAGTTTAAGCGGTGCTAGTGAACATAATAGCGTTGCAATCAGTGCAGCTCATGGTGAAGGAAATTTGAGTTTATATGTAGATTTAGGACGTTGGCCTAATACGGGTTCCAATAGTACTGCATATCGTTCTATCACCTCAGGCACAAATCAAGAATGTGTCATTATCAGTAATCCAAGTCAGCACTGGTTAATGATTGCAGTGTCAGGTGATCGTAACAATGCATCGCTTGCAGTTGATTTTGGTGCTACATCTTGTCGTACTAATAATGCTGATCCCGGTAATGGTGGTGATAATACCGGTGTTTTGACCGCACCGAATAACTTAGCAGCATCATCTAATGGAACAAACATTGATTTAACTTGGGCTGATAACTCAAATAATGAAGACAGTTTTGAAATTCAGCGCTCTAGCCCCGGTAATGCATGGCATGCTATCGCGACAGTTGGCAAAAACATAACAAACTTCACAGATAGTGCCTTAGCTGAAAATACAACCTATTATTACACTATGTTTGCACAAAATACTACGCATAAGTCGGGCTGGAGCAATACGGTGACTGTGCAAACAACTGATTCTGGTACAACTAACCCAGATCCTGATCCTACTCCAAACCCTGATGTATTAAATGATATTTGTGCCACAGAATCACCAACAACAGAAAGTTCATTAACAGATGGTGTGCCAGTGTGTGTTCCTGCTGCTTCACAAAAGTATGGCTTTAGTGTTTCGACATTTAATTTAGACGTGTCTAGCATCGCATTTAGTTCAGCACATGGATTGGGTAATTTAACATTGGCAGCAAGTGCTGACGGTTGGCCTCGTGCAGGTGATGACAGTATTCGTTCATCGCATGTTGGCAACACTGAATGTGTAGTTTTATCACAGCCTAAAAATGGTTGGAATAATGTTAATTTAGAAGGGCTATTTAAAGGCGCCAGTGTTGTTGCAGATTTTAACGCAACCAATTGTCGTGTAACACCGAGTGCAGTTGATCCAGGTAATGATGGATATGATTACAATGGTGTTCATGTACTGGTATATCCAATCAGATTTCTAGATCAAGATCTAGCCTTCACTAATGCGCAAATTAATGAAGAAATGCAAAAAACAAAAGATTATTTTACACAGCAATCTTACGGTAAATTTGATTTCACTTGGGAGATCAAGTCAAAAATTACCATGCCTAATAATCATGATTATTATAATTATGATAAAACGAAATGGAATCCTGGATATAAAGAACAACTAGTGAATGCGGGTGTTGATCCTAATTTTCCAGGCGATGGCACCATTATTATGGTAACTGCTCCGCCAGTAGGTACAGAAGCGAGTTACTTTATTAATTCGCAAGCAGGTCCACCATTAATGGAAATTTATACATACAAAGCTGGCACAATTGCGCACGAAACTGGTCATGCGCTTGGTTTACATCATTCAATGTCTATCGAAGCAGGTAGCAGCATTTTAAATGGTAATAGCAATGACACAGTTACAAACTATGGTAATGTGTTTGGCTTAATGGGCATGGGAGCACATTCATTAGAAGAAATGAACCTGATGTATAAAGGATATTTTAACAACTGGATCACCGAATCTGATGTACCAACGATCACAACATCTGGAAAATACCGAATTTATACGTTTAATCATGGCACAGCTGCAGGGCACAATGCACCTGGCCCTATTGGTCTTAAGATAAAATCAGGTGATGGCGATAAAACCTATTGGATTGAATATCGGACTATGCAAAAAAGTGAAGTAAATACGTCTCCCGATCTTCAATTACGTACGCCGTTATTGAAAAATGGTATTTTAATTAATTTACAAAACTATATGGATGAAAATGCTGCACCTTGGTACAACCATAATTCATTAATGCTCGACTCTACGCCTAATTCGAGAAGTTCTAATTGGGCATTAGAAGACTTTAATGATGCGCCATTACAAATTAATAAAACGTTTATTGATCCCTGGAATGGTTTTAGCATTTACCCAGTTGAAACTGGTGGTACCTTAGGTACCGCAAACGCTTGGATAGATGTGCAAGTTACCATACATTAATTTACGTTATTGATAATATTGTAAGGGTGTTGATAATTACTTTTCAACACCCTTAGTTTTAGATAAAAAGAAAACAAATAGATGTATATTAATAAATTATGCAGGTTGTAGCGAAAAGTTGAGATTTAATACTTTATGTAATTGTTTATAAGGAAAAATATGTTTTTTAAATATTGTATTATTATTTCACCTTTAACTAAAATGTGACACTCATACTTTACTCATTGATTTTAAATGAAATAAATAAAAAATATGTAATTTAATTCAAATTAGATGTTTACATTGTTTGCGCATCATCTATATGAAGATAAGCCCTAGGAGAGGGTATCCTGTGCTGAATTTAGATTGAAATTATATCAATTATTATAATTTCAATTAGATTGTTAAAGGTATCTAGTTTTAATTATCTCAATCAATGAAGCCTTAGCTATAATGTGTTCGATATACCAATATCATCTAAGATAATTGATGTTGTTTCTTTTGGTTTGAAAATAAGCACAAATTCTAACTCGCTTTCTGTATTAATTGGTTTATCTAGATCTATTACAACAGTAAAATTTTGTAATACAGGTTCAGTAGGAGCATAGGTTACTTTTCTTGTTTCTAAAGCTGAATAATCAGATAGCAATAGAGGAGCAAGGCTACCTATATTGTTCAAGCTTCGTTTAAATATTAAAGATGATTTATCAAATAACTTTAATCTCGCTCCTGAAAATAAGTTTACGGGATTACACGCTTCATGCTTTTGTGAACCTGATTGCGCTATTGAGAAGTTTAGAGTGAATTTATTACTATGCTTATTAAGCAATAATTGAGGCTTTAACCATTTGAGGCTCAATCGAGTATCAACATCTTTGGCAAGTTCAACCTTTAAAACATGATTGTCTGTTTTTGTACCATTACGTAATTTTTCTGTTTCCAAGCTAACTTTGTTTTGTATTGATAATGTATGAGACATAGTTTCAATTGTATTATTTTTGTTGGGGATATTTTCAAAGTTTTCTATGATGTTTAATTTAGAAGATATATGCCTGCTAACATAAATATCTTTAGGTAAGCCGAACTGGTGGGCTAGAGGGTTTTTAAGGATCTTTTTATACTCGGCTTTACCAGATAGTGTCGCTTCTAAAAAAGCAGAAACAAAGACTTTGGTTAAGTGCTCTTGCTGACTAGGGGTTAATAAGTTTGAATAAAAGTCTTTTTTGCTGCCCCAATGAAAACTGTCGGACATATCTTGGTTAAAGTTAATATGATTGCCACGATAAATATAGATTGATTGCTTAAATAAATCTTTATCATTATCGAGTTTCGTTCTATTGAATTGCTGGCTACCTAAAAATTGATATACATCTGCATCGTGACCACCTTGTAAAACAAGATAATTAACATTCCTTAAAATATTTCTCCCATCCACATGTTGATATTGGCCATCCATAGGCGCTAAAGCGACAACGGATTTGATACCAAAGTTGAAATCTAGTTTATCTTCATTATTTGGTAATTTATCCCATTGGTTGAATGATGTAGCTAAAGCTACGGCTTCACCTCCTCTAGACATTCCAATTAATGCGATATTATTTAAATCGAATTTTCTAAAAAAAGAATGTTCTTGTTCTGCATCCCACTTTTTGAGTAATTTAAGGTGTTCGAGTAGGATCCAGCCTCTGGCTCCATTTTCACCCGATAAACCATTCAAATATGTTTGGTCCACTTGCACTACAGCATGGCCCCTACTAGCTAGAAGTTCACCAAGGTAGTCAAAACCTGGATCTGAGTTTCCATGAGTTAATAATACAAGAGGCAATGGGCTTTTATCTAAGGGAAGCCAGACTTTAGCTTCAAGAGGTAAACTCTTACTGTTAAATTGATGGTAGGCATGGTGGTTATATCCTTGACTTATTGAATAGTCCGTTAAAAAGCTTGGTAATCTAACTTTTGGAGAAATGAGATCAGGTTTAGAAATATTAAAGAAAAATGGCTGTGCGCCATAAGTGATCACTTTGTATTTATGTGTACCTTTATCGGCCGGATTCGGTAATTCTTTAAGTGGGATATTTGGTTGAATATATTTACTGTTAACACAATTTAAAAGATCTGATGCAGATGCTGATTTAGAAAAAACTCCTATTACCACCATGAAAACTGTGAGTAAATGTAAAACAGGTACAGCCATAATCAATTATCCCTAATATAAAGTTTTGTATTGAATCTTAAATATCGTATTCAGTGCTACTAAGATATTTTAAGATTGTAGAACTTAAGACGCACAGAAATCAATTAAGGTTTAAATCATTGAAAAATTAATCAAATAGTGAAAGAAAAGCAATACTATAAGATGAAAAAGTACAATAGTGCCAATTCTTTAAAATTTCATAAAAACTGGTAGTTATTGCTTGAAATTACTTGATTTATATAAGCTCACCCCCCATTTATTTCCTTGCCTGAAGAAAAAACACCTATGAATAAAAAGGAAAAAAGATGTTTAAGCAGTACCCACTAAAGGATGTAGATGATCATATTTTGGCTAAAATCGCTCAGGGTGTATTAAATACATATTATATCGATAAGTTGAATGATATTGATCTGAATAAAGCGTTAGCAAACGAAGTTGAAGATCTGTGGGAGTTAAATGAAGGTAATGATAAAGATAGTCTAGCTGAGGTACGCATTCGCCGTAAGTTAACAGATTCGGTGATTGACGAGATGTTAATGCCAACGATATTTGAATTCGAAAACGGACTACTATTATTAGCTCACGTTTGTCGTAATGAAGCTGATGAAACCCTAATAGAAATCTTTAGTGATCAGGTGCTTGATTTATCAATATTGAAAACTATTGTGCCAATAATCAATCAAGGATTTTCTTGGTCTGAGGCAAAGTATATTAGTGTGTGGACAAAACCTGATACAGAAGCTGAAAAGCAGCTTTTAGAACTATCAGGCAGTTTAGCTTGTGATAGTTTTGTAGCTGCGAATCAAAAGCAACTAGTGTTAACTGCAAATAGTGAACTAACTCTACGGGCTTTTGACTTGGAAAGCGACTGGCCTTGGTATGAGCATGAATATACGCGTTATTTAGATAAGCACCCTGAAATGAAAGATATTGTGCCTATATCAAGTAAAGAAGATATTGAAGAGTCAATTTCTGAGTCTTTATGTATGTGTGCGCTTAAAGATGGCAATGTTATTGGCATGATCATGGCTGAAGAATCGTCTGAATTAGGTTATAACGGTTTGATGTTCACTGATATATTTATCGGTGAAAGCTATCGTGGGCAAGGTTATGCTTCGCCGATGCAACGTTTGTTTATTAAAGAGAATCAAGATAAATTTAAATTGTTTAGCGGTTTTATAAATAAAAATAATTTACCTTCACTAATTAATGCAACTAAACAAGGGCGGCAGCTATTACGACAAGAAATTTGCATGCCGACTTATCACTTTATTTAACAACCCTGATAATATTCGATTAAAAAATTTATAATTGTTGTTTATTCT
>Ga0209292_1001414_pt1 | contig 29283 bp, 25 predicted proteins | sample GOMGulsemesocosm_2_FD_184634 | JGI IMG/M metagenome (GOLD analysis project Ga0209292, IMG submission 184634) | Methane-oxidizing microbial communities from mesocosms in the Gulf of Mexico - GOM9C Gulf of Mexico (SPAdes) (version 2) | ecosystem: Environmental > Aquatic > Marine > Cold seeps... | reverse complement strand
TCATCAAGTGATAACTCGTCATCAAGTGATAATTCACCGTCTAAATCATCAAGTGTGTCTTTCTCTGGTTTTGCTTTTTCCTCAGCAACAGCTTTAGACTTTTTAGGCTTGGCAACTTTTGCTACTTCAACACTTCCCTTACGACGCATTAACCAAAAGACAAGACTCAATGCAAAAGCGGCTGGTAAGGTTGACATAAGCCCGACAAACCAATTCTGGGAAGTTATGCCTTCATTTTCAAGTTCAGCTTTTTGTTTTGCTAATTCGTCAGCTTGCCTTTTTTCTTCTAGCATGTTCAAAACTTCTTGCTGAAGTGACGCTATAAGAACTAATTGAGCATTTTGATTTTCATCTTCTTTAGTAGAAGCTTCTTTGAAAGCATTAAGCTGCTGATTTACACTTGAAATTTTGTCATCTACAACAGCATTTTCTTTAAGAATAGCTTGCAGCCCATCAATAGAATCTAGAACATCATTTTGAATAGTTTCCAGACGGACCGTTTGTTTAGTATCAATTATTTCAAGCTGTGCATTAATTTCTTTTTTAGTCGCCTCTAAATCTTTCTTTTTAATGGAAAGTTCAGCTGGAGGAATAATTTTTTTCTTAACATTTTTAGTGACTTGCTTTTGCCATACTTTGTCGTCAGTACTTGATTTGTTTTTTGCCGCTATAGGGTTTATAGCGCGCATTTCATCAATAGACGGTAACTTTAAATACTGGCCATTGATAAGATGGTTTAAGTTATTTTGTTTAAATGCTTGAGGATTTTTTTGATAAAGCGCCTGCATCACTTGATAAACAGACAAAGTGGTTTCGGGACGAACTTTTAGGGCTATATTCCACAAAGTGTCTTTTGAAGTAAGAGGACCATATTGATCATAAGGAAACATATCCGTTGCTTTTGGCCCTCGAATACGAATACCACCCTCTTCGAAAGCGAATAATGAAACACTGAATGTGGTAATGCTGATAAATATTACCTGCCACAGGCACAGGCGTAATAGTCGATGCATCAAGTTTTCCTAATTATTTTTATTTGTTGCCAATAGTTTGGCACTTCTAACCTTAGAGAATCAAAGCAAAAATTATTCCAACCTTGCTTTACTACTTTATATCATAGCAAGTTAATACCGAGAGTTTTACTAAAAATAAAACAAAAAAACTCGTCGTTAACTATAACGACGAGTTTTCATTTTTCTTTAATAAATCTTAACGTTAACCGTTATTTAAGTCATACCGTCAATAATCAGAATTTTATGAAAGGTAATTTTTAACTAACAACTCAGCAATTTGAACACTGTTAGTTGCCGCACCTTTGCGAACATTGTCAGCAACAATCCACATATTAATGCCACTATCATGGCTAATATCTTCACGTATACGACCAATGTAAGTGGCATCTTTACCGCTTGCATCGCTTATTTGTGTTGGAAAATCTGCGTCATCACGACAAACAACAATACCTGGTGCTTGCTCGAGTAAATCTTTAACTTCTTCAGCAGAAATTGGCGAACCAGTTTCAATATGTAAAGATTCACCATGACCGAAAAATACCGGCACACGAACCGCCGTTGGGTTAACAAGTACGCTCTCATCGCCCAGTATTTTCTTAGTTTCCCACACCATTTTCATTTCTTCTTTGGTGTAGCCATTATCCATAAACACATCAATTTGTGGGATAACGTTAAATGCGATTTGGCGAGGAAAGTTTTTTGATTCAACCGGCTTGCCACATAATAAGTCTGCGGTTTGCTTGGCTAATTCGTCCATTGCAGCTTTACCACCACCAGAAACTGACTGATAAGTCGAAACGTTAACACGCTTAATGCCAACAGCATCATAAATAGGCTTAAGCGCCACCATCATTTGAATGGTTGAACAATTAGGGTTAGCAATGATATTGCGGTTACGATAATCAGCTAATGCGCTAGGATTAACTTCAGGTACGATTAGAGGAATGTCGTCATCGTAACGAAATTCAGACGTATTATCGATAACAATACAACCTTCATCAGCTGCCAATGGTGCAAATTTAGCTGAGATAGAACCACCCGCAGAGAAAAAGCCAATTTGTGCTTGGCTAAAATCAAAATGGTCAGCATCAAGTACTTCAATACTTTCACCATTAAAATCAATAAATTCACCGGCAGAACGAGCGCTCGCGAGTGGGTATAATTTATTGATCGGGAAATCACGTTCTTCTAATATCTCTATAATAGTTTTACCTACCAAACCTGTAGCGCCTAATACGCAAACGTCAAATTTCTGTGCCATATCTCTCTCTCTTTGCTTTGAAAAACAGTAAGTTAAATACGTTACTATTTAAGAAAACCAAGATGATGTGGCACATCGCTCTTGGCTTGATTAGTCATTATTACTTTAACCGAAGAAAACTCCCTGCGAGCGGGATAAGTTTTTCTTATATGATCAAAGCCATGACTTAAAATTGTTTGTCTGAAAATTCCATCATCGCGACGTACATCGTAAACCATTTTCACTAGCTGGTTTAGTAGTATTTGCTCGAACGGTTGATTAATTTTAACGTCAGTAATTGATGCCTTCGGTAAAAAATCGCTTAACTGCTTGTTTACGGATATTTTCAGCTGTTGACATAATGCCTGATAGAGCATTTCTGTACCACGAGCTTTTCCTTCTAAGCTATAACCAGCAATGTGCGCAGAAGAGATCTCGGTGTGCTCAATAAGCTCATGCAGTATATTAGGTTCATTTTCCCAAACATCTAAAACAAGCTTTAAACCGTGTCCTTGTTTTTTCATTACAAGCAGAGCTTGATTATCTATCACTTCACCACGACAAGCATTAATAAGAATTTGCTTTTCGTTAAGCTGTTTTAAACGATGCTCATTTAATAAATGAAACGTTGGATGATCACCATTTTCAATAATTGGCACGTGCAATGAAATAACATCGCAAGCTAAAACATCGTCAAGTGATGCATACAAACGTTTATCTGTTGTATAACACTTTTGCTTTGCTTCAAGTAGCGGATCGCAAATAATATGTTTAATTCCGAGTGCTGATAATTTTTCGCTTAAACGTGTTCCGGTATTCCCACCACCAACAATACCCACGGTTAAAGAGAACAAATCAATAAGATAACGTTCAGCTAGAACGACCAAGGTACTCATCACATATTCGGCAACTGAAATCGCATTGCAACCTGGCGCCGAGGTAAAAGTAATATCCCGCTCATTTAAATAAGCTTGGTCGATATGGTCAACACCTATGGTTGCAGTACCAACAAACTGACAATGTTGATTATTGATTAACAAGTCTTGGTTTACTTGGGTTATTGACCGCACTAACAATACATCAGCATTCTTTGCTTGAACAGCTGTTAATTCACGACCAACAAAAGGCTGCAACTGGCCTAAATCACCAAAAAATTCTTTAGCAAAAGGCATGTTTTCATCATAAAAAATATTCATTTTTTGTCGGAAGGCTTTATTCAGGTAAATATAGTGAGATTATTTTCTTTTCTGCATAAAAAAGCCACTAATAAAAGTGGCTTTGACCATATTTTTTTAATTAGTTAACCTGAGATTGCCTCAAATTAATTAACACTCAATATTTATTTGTATTTTTGCATCACTAAAGTAGCGTTAGTGCCACCGAAACCAAAGCTGTTAGACATGATCAAGTTAAGTTCCATATCACGTTTTTCAGTCACTATATCTAAGCCTTCAGCTTTTTCATCTAAGTTATCAACATTGATAGACGGAGCAACAAAACTGTTTTCCATCATTAATAATGAATAAATAGCTTCATGAACACCCGCCGCACCTAAGGCATGACCAGTCATTGCTTTTGTTGCGCTAATCGCTGGTGAGTCTTCACCAAATAATTCTTGAATTGCGCCAAGCTCTTTAACATCACCAACCGGTGTAGAAGTACCATGAGTATTTAAGTAATCAACTTTACCTTCAACACCTTGCATGGCTTGTTGCATACAACGTACTGCGCCTTCACCACTTGGAGCAACCATATCAAAACCGTCAGACGTTGCGCCGTAGCCAACAATTTCAGCATAAATATGTGCGCCACGAGCTAATGCATGCTCAAGTTCTTCAACAACAACCATACCGCCGCCGCCAGAAATAACAAAGCCGTCACGATCGCTATCGTAGGTACGCGAAGCTAATTCTGGTGTGTCGTTACGACCGGCTGATAAAGCGCCCATACCGTCAAACATCATCGCTAAAGACCAATGAACTTCTTCACCACCGCCAGCAAAAACAATATCTTGCTTACCAAGTTGAATAAGTTCCATTGCATTACCAATACAATGTGCGCTTGTTGCACACGCTGAACTGATTGAATAGTTAACGCCTTTAATTTTAAATGGTGTCGCTAAACAAGCTGAAACTGTGCTACCCATTGTTTTAGGTACCGCATAAGGACCAACTCGACGAATACCACGATTACGTAATGTATCCGTAGTAATCACAATATTTTCTGATGACGCGCCACCAGAACCAGCAACAATACCTGTTCGGAAATTTGACACTTGTTCGTCAGTTAGTTTGGCATCATTAATTGCTTGTTCCATAGCAATGTAAGCATAACCTGCTGCATCACCCATAAAGCGAAAGGCTTTACGATCAATATGATCTTTAGGCTCAATCGCTGGTTTGCCCCAAACATGACTTTTTAAGCCAGCTTCAGCAAAGCTTTCCGATTTGCTGATACCTGAACGGCCTGCTTTAAGAGATGATAAAACTTCTTCCGCATTGTTACCGATACTCGATACAATGCCTAATCCGGTGATCACTACACGTTTCATTTGAATAACCATTTAAAAATTGAAAAATCAGGCATATCATACAGAATTTTGCCCACAAACTGGTCTGCTGAGTGTACACGTGTACACTGGTTTTTACAATTTTATGACAGACACATTTAATTCACGTTAAAATACTATCTTTAGCGCTTGAAAACCAATGGATTTAATAAAAACTTGTGATTAAACTACAAAAACATTTAAATACCTCGCTTGAAAATAAAGGCTACCAAATTAGACCTTCAATTAAGCAACCAAAGAGCGTTGCAATTATTGGCGGTGGAATTGCCTCTGCTTGTGTTGCTTTAGCGTTAACTAAAAAAAATATAAAAGTCACACTTTATTGCAAAGATAAAGAAGTGGCTCAAGGAGCTTCAAGCAATCACGTAGGCGCGCTATTCCCTTTAATTCATCAACAGGTAGATGACATCAGTTTATTTTACCAACAGGCCTTTTGGCATGCACTAAAGAGCTACAAAGACCTTTATAGGAAAGGTTTTCTTTTTAGTCATGATTGGTGTGGTTTACTTGAAATATCTTATAAAATTGCCTTAGAGAAAAGACAGGACATTTTCCAGCAGACAACCCCTTGGCCAAAAGAATTAATCACCAGTGTAAATGCCGAAAAAGCGTCAGAATTGGCAGGAATTACACTACAGCACGGTGGACTATTTATGCCAAGCGCTGGCTGGATAGCCCCAGCTGAATTAGTGCAGCAGCTATTCTTGGCTGCCGACAAAACTCAACTTTTAACGATAAAAAACCAGGTAAACGTCACAGCATTAAATCAACAGGCGGATAATAGCTGGCAATTGGAAACGAGCATAGGTTCGATTAATGAAGCAGTCGTTATTTTCTGCGGCGGCGCAGAATCCATCAAACTCAATATCATTGATGAGTTACCACTTTCTTCTGTCCGTGGCCAAATAACAACCATGGCAACAAATGATCATATTAAAAATCTTTCAACCGTCATTTGTCACAAAGGCTATCTGACGCCGGCACATCAGCAACAACATTGCATAGGCGCTACCTTCGAAAAGAACAGTTTCAATATGACCGCGACAACTGAAGGTGATCAATATAATTTAACCATGTTAGAAAAATGCTTACCTAAATTAATATCATGGAACGAACAAGACATCACAGCCAGTAAAGCACGCTTGCGCTGTATGACACCCGATCATTTACCGATAGTTGGTGCTATGCCAAATATAGCGCAACATAAGAAAGTTTATGCACATTTAGCAAAAGATAAAAACTGGCGCTATCAAGAGCCTGCCCCAGTAATTAAAAACTTATATATTTTAACCGGTTTAGGCGCAAGAGGCTTATGCACTGCTCCTCTATTGGCTGATATTCTTGCCGCTGATCTAACGGGTGGTGTTTACCCCGTTGGCACACAAGAATTATTTAATTTATCGCCCAACAGATTTGTTATTCGAGACATTATTCGACGTAAATTTCTCTAAATCCCCAACCTTTATTTAAGCTCATTAAGGCTAAATAAAGGTCTGTTTAAGCGCTAACCAATAATCTTGTACTATTTTTCTGTCTTGTGGGCTTAACTCGGTACGTGCGGCCAGCAACTTTTCATCAATGCTGGCTGCAAGTGCTTTTGAAGGGACTTGAGATTCATCACCAAATTCAATGACCGATATACTGATAAATCCACGTAAATAGCTGCTCGCAAACAACTGATCATCGGTATTGTCTTGGTCAAATAAATTATCTAAATATAGATAAAGAGCCGTGATACTTTCAAACGATTTTATTTCTGCTAATAACATATTTCTACTTACTTTTAAGTGTTATAAATTTTAAGGTTCACTTTTAGACAATTCGGCTAAAAACTGATTATTGTGGACTCGCCACTGGGTATAATACTTGATCCTTGTATCCGGTGATAACAGGTAAATAACCTGAAAGTGCTATATCTAATTCACTGTCACCGGTATCTGCGATCAAAGGTCTTGATGATAATGCTGTTAATTTTGCTTTAGTGGCTACAATGAAAATATTATCTATGCCAATAGCACGAATAACTCTTGGGCTTAATTGCTGATTACCTCGGCCAAATATATGACCTTGTCCACCAATTAAGGTGATCACCAATTTAACTGATTTCTTATCTTTATTTGCCAACTCAATAGCTTGCCACAATTGAGGCTCAGTGATGTCACTGGCGAGTAGGCTTTGCTCTTGAACAAGATCAACACCAAGCAAGGTATTATCGAGTGCCAACTCCTCCATTAAAAATGCCGTAGTTGAACCAGAGCCAATCACGAATAGCTCATCATCCATCTTATGAATAACATGTGCAGCAATGTCTTGAAGCACCAGTTCATCAAGCTCTTTACCGCCAGATTTAACGGCTTGAACATAACGTAACTCAGCGGGGATTTGCATTTCACCGTAACGTTTTGCTTTGACAATGCCTTCTCGAAAAAGTGATTCATCAATATCCATTACATCAGCTTCGGTGAGTGTCACTAATTGATTAGTGATCATCATTTCGACCACACGTCCTGCGGCTTTTGGTGTAACAGCGTAAACGCCAGAATGAATTTTACACCCCGCAGGAATACCTAACACTGGGAAGGTATCTCCGACTATTTTACAAACGTTTCTTGCGGTACCGTCCCCGCCAGCAAACAGCAACATATCAACATTTATGGCCAGTAATGCTTCAACCATATTTTCAGTGTCGGTTGCGGTTGTATGCTCAGGATCATTTGTTTGATAAATGACTTCAGTGGTAAAACCTAATGATTTAGCCGAATTCTCTCCCATAAGGTGATCGGCACAATATACGATAATATTATCTTGATAAGGGCGTAATATTTCAAGCGCTAAACACGCTCGCTGATTCGCTTTAGCTGTAGCGCCAAGTGCTACAGCCTGCTCAGCAATCCCTTCGCCGTCACTGCCTTTTAAAGCGACACTACCGCCAATTCCTGCAATAGGATTAATGATCAAGCCAAGTTTAAACATCGGTAATAATCTCTTCGTCGGTGATCTTTTCAATAAAATGAAATTGATTAATATTCAAAGGAAGTGCTACATGGTAAAAACGTGCAAGCGCATCAATAAATTGTTGCGCTCTGCTAGGAAAACCATCAGTCAAATACTGCTGAACTTGTTGATAAACATTTTCTTGAAAAGCTATAGTGTTTGGCGTTGCACCATTTAGATTGTCAGCTGAAACATTAAATTTTTTGCCCGCAGCTACACAAAAAGCCCATTCGATGGCTTGTGGTTTAATCTCAACCTGCTCAAATATCTTTTGTTGCTCTGCATCTCGACCATCTGGCATATACCAATAACCAAAATCTTCTAATAATCTTCGATCATTTCCAGCCATACACCAATGAGATATTTCATGCAGAGCACTGGCGTAATAGCCATGAGCAAAAATAATTTGATGATAGCCACATTTTTCATCCGCAGGAGAATACAGCGGTTCATCGCCACCTTTTATCAATTTAGTATTAAAGGTTTGAAAAAAGCACTGTTCAAAAATATGAATTAAATCTTTAAAGTCATGTTGCATAATGCAGGAGCTAGGAAATATTTTGCGGCTATTCTAACGAAAAATGACGATAGTTACATCGTCATTTTATTATTTATTATCGACTACGCATTAATAACAAGCGTAAATAAATTAAGGTAACTTCTTAACGGCACGCTTTATCAAGAAGTAACCGAGAACACCCGAAATTAATGAACCTATTACAATACCTAATCTGTCTTGAAATAGTGGACTGGTCGCATCTTGCTCAAAAGCTAATGAACCAACAAATAAACTCATGGTGAAACCGACACCGCATAAGGCTGCTACACCGTATAATAAAGTCCAATTCACGTTATCAGGCATTTTTGCAAAACCTAATTTAATAGCGATAAAACAAAAGCCGAAAACGCCAAGTTGTTTACCAACCACTAAGCCTAAAATAATACCCAGTGGCACGGGTTGCATAACCTGCTCAAGGCCGATTCCTGCGAAACTTATACCCGCGTTGGCAAAGGCGAAAACAGGTAAAACAATAAAGGCAACTAACGCATGTAAATTATGTTCTAACTCTTTTAATGGTGACGGATGGCCTGGATTGCCTTTTATAGGAATAAAGAAAGCGAGCACGACTCCTGCTAAGGTTGCATGTACTCCAGACTTTAAAACAGCAACCCAAAGAATAATACCTACAAAAATATAAGGCGCTGTACTCACAACACCTTGACGATTAAAAGTGAATAATAACACTAACATTACCGCAGAAACGCTTAACGAAAGCACCGACAGTTGCTCAGTGTAAAAAGCGGCAATAACAATGATTGCACCTAAATCATCAAAAATAGCTAACGAAGTTAAAAAAACCTTTAATTGTAAAGGAACCTTGGTGCCAATAATTGCCAATATTCCTAACGCAAAAGCAATATCAGTTGCCGTAGGTATTGCCCAGCCATTTAGAGCCACAGGATCGTCATAATTAAGTGCAGCATAACAAAGTGCTGGTACTAACATACCGCCAACAGCTCCGATCGCAGGCAAGGTAACTTGCCCAGGTTTAGACAAATCTCCTTCAAGAAATTCTCTTTTCAGCTCTAAACCGATTAAAAAGAAAAATAACGCCATTAAGCCATCGTTTATCCACAATAATAAAGGTTTGGCAATTTCAAACGTACCAACGGCAATTACAACGGGTATATCCAGAAGTAAATCATACCAAGGTGATAAAGGTGAGTTAGCAATAACCATAGCAGCAATAGCTGTTAGCATTAGAATAATGCCACTAGCTGCCTCAAGTTTAAGAAAATCTTGTATCATTTTTACAGGCATAAATTTCCTATTTGTTTAAAAGCTTTTATAATTCATGACATAATATGTCGCAACACCAAATTTAACAACCGTGTGTTTGTATTAAAGTGTAATTGAAAATAGTAAATATGCATTTAACTGAGAACTAGAGTAAAAAATAAGTGATAAATATTCGGAAAAACATTGTTTTTTCGACAATTATTTGATTTTACATTTAATATATTGGTTAATAACGGTATAGTTAACTCGTTATTAACCAATAGAAGACTTAGCCATAATGAAAAGATTAGATGATATAGATTTACGCATTTTAACCATATTATATCGGGATGCTGATATCACTAATAAGGAACTAGCTTCACAAATCGGTGTTGCACCTTCAACCTGTCTTGAGCGTGTAAAGCGCATGAAAAACAAAAATATAATTAACGGTGCTTACATTGAAATTAATTTCAAAAGCTTGGGTGGAAATATAGAAGCAATTGCAGCTATCCGCTTGCAACCTTATTCAGAAGATATCGTTAATAACCTTCGTGATGATCTACTCAAGCTCCCTGAAATTGTGAGTTTGTATCATATGGGGGGGAGCTACGATTACTTTATTCATATGTCAGTTAAAGACAGCGAGCATTTAAGACAGTTTGTCTTCAATGCCATTACTTCACGTGATGAAGTAACGACTGTAGAAACATCATTAATTTTTGAACATAGTCGAAGTGGAGTATTACCTAATTTTGATGATGTAACATAAGTACTCGTTATTTTTCGAAGTCTATTGTTTCATAGTGCAATGGTTTCATCGTGCCACAGTTTAAAAATTTATAGAGTAATTCATTTTCTTTTGGCACAGGGGATGAAGTACGAAAACGAGTTAAACACCCTGCCTCTAAATCGACATGGAGTAAATGTGCAAAGCTAGGGGCTTTTTGAATTTTATGTATATAAATTTTATAACTTTTCTTTAAATCGACCACATCATATTCTAGTTGATTACTCGAATCTTTTATATCGTCAAGTTCACGAACATAGACTAATTTGGCAAACGTTAACGGTACATTCTCATAAACTAACATCCCGTCTCGTGCAAAATGTCCCGCATATAAATCAGCCATAATCTCCATTTTTTCACCTCGCATCAAACGTTGAAGGTTAAAAGGCTTGGTTTTTATTGTGGTTAATTGTCCGTCACGCACGGTTTGCAACAAAGCGAGGCTTTTGTTTTCAATTTTATATAAAAGTTGCACATTACTAGGACGGTTATATGTCGTCATGACGTAAGCATAAATGGTAGAACTTTGGCTTACCAGCACCATGTTATGCCCCCCCATATATGAAGCATCTAACGGCGGTAACTCTTTAACCTCTTCAAAAGCAAAGCTACTTGAGTTTAAAATAATTAAGAAAGTTGCAAGGAAAATTTTATTCATCAAAGAGCCCATCAAATGTTATCAACGCTGTATCAATATGATTTATTGCTACAAATATAACGTTCAGTATAAACCATCTAACAAAAAGAGGATAAATGATTTAACACTTTACTATTCCTCAACGTCATATATGCCTGTAATAATAGCTTTTTATGATAAAACGCTTGTCGGATTATTACATTTCCGTGTGTCTCCAAGCGTTCACATAAGTGTAAATATAAGTCTGTTTATACTTATTATCTATTCTTTGTCTTGGCAGTCTTTGAATGACTTCTTTTCGTTGCGGTAGTGCGTTGCTTTTGCTTTTGCTTATAGTTTGAACTCTGCTTTGTTTTCCTCGTTGTTGTCGTATGAGATTTTGAACTTTCTTTATATGCTCGCTTTTTATAGGTCTTAACTGTCACTTTTTTTGCGCTATCTTTTTTCACACTCGTATTTTTGCGATAAACTTTTTGGGAGGTATACTTCTTAGACTTATCATAAGCCGCAAAACGTTTAGTTGCAGGTTTTGTTACTTTCTTACTTATATTATTGCTCATATTATGAGATCTTTTATGCGTCTTCTGATTTATTACCTGCTGCGCTTTATGAGAATTACGTTGAATCTTGTGCTGCACTACCTGATGCTTTTTAGGGCTCGACTCACTCACGTAAGCGCGCTTATTGTGATACTTCGAACTGGTATGTTTAGTTCGATAAGCGACACCTTTTCTGTGCTCAGGCTTATGTGCCCAACGTTTAGCATACCCACCATTAACGATAAGGCGGCGCGGGCGCTGTTCATAATAACGATGTGTAGAATGATGTGAATTCACGACAACCACATGACGATTATGCCAATGAAAAGCACTGAAAAAATAATTAAACGATATATGAACGCCTGAGTGAAAATAAAAAGGATTATAACGACTTACATACACACTATGATGAGGTCTCCAATAAACAGGGGGATAAGAGGCAGAATGCCACGTTCCATAAACCATTCGTGTATCATAATAAGGAACATAAACGATTTCCTTTTCTCTAGGTTCAATAACAATATTACTGTCTTCATAACTAACATCCATGTTATCCATTTTTTCAAGATTACCGGCAATTTCAGCCTGCTTCCTAAGTACTTGAATACTTTCTAGTAGTCTTGACTCGTCTTGTAAAAAAGCATCACCGAGTTGCTGAGTCCAGGTTAAATCTTCACTTAACCGACTAAGGATCCGCTCAAAAGGTACCAACGCTTTAACACTGGCGTCCCAAGGGAAATCTTCCACTGACTCAGCAGCTTGTTCAGCGTTTAGCTCATCATTTTTTATTAACCAGCGATGCGCCTCTACTATTTCTATAGGATAAGTTGAAGCAATTAAAACATGCGTTAACAAGCTGTCGGGATACAATGCAATAGGCGCTAACATTTGCGCTAATTGTGCTTCACTGAATGACTTTTCTTGCGGTTGTGTTTGCACTTGCAGGTTTGACTGTGCAAACGTTTGTTCTGCGAATAAATTAAAACTGACTAATGAGCTGGTTGCAAAGCTAAATAAAAATATGGCGTTTTTCATCGTGACAATCCTTATGACTAATTCTAAGTAATAAGGATAACAAGACTAAACTGAACGTAAGCTGAATAGTTTAATACTACTAACTCTTAACTAAAGACTTAACGAAGATCTAATTATAAGTATCAAAGGTCATCGTAAAAGCAGCACCGGAGAGTGTTGTTGAGTTGGAGATATTTAGTTGGCCTTGGTAACTGCTCACTAAATCATTAACTATGGCTAAACCAATGCCATGGCCTGCTTGGTAAGTATCAGCCCTTCCGCCACGAGATAAAATCATATCTCGTTGGCAGCTTTCAATGCCATTACCGTCATCAGCTATCTCAAGAGTTAATTTCCCACCACTAGTAACTACATTTACAGCAATATTGTGCTTAGCCGCTTTACAGGCATTATCTAAAACATTACCTAAAATCTCCATGAGATCTGCTTCATCGCCTTTGAATATTGCTTTTGGATCAACATCGACAGCAAAAGATAACGCTTTATCTCGATAAATTTTGGATAAGGTTGAAATAAGCTTATCAACAACATGTCTTACCTCTACACCTAAGTGCCAGGAAGACTGTCCTGCACTTTGCGCTCTTTTAAGCTGATGTTCGATAATTTGATTTATTAACTGCAATTGCTCACGTGAACCCGCAGAAATATCAGCCTGACTATGAATAACGGCAAGGGGATTTTTAAGGCTATGGGCTAGATCAGCCAAGGCATTACGATAACGTTTTCGTTGATTCTCTTCCGTTACAAGTAGCGCATTTAATTGTTGCGTGACGGGTTTTAATTCAAGAGGATATTCTGCATTTAAAGATTTTTTTTGCCCTTTTTCTATATGTTCAAGCTCATTTGATAAGACGGTAAGCGGTTTTAATGTCCATAACAGCCATACAATTTGTACAACAATAAACACCAACATTAACGCGAATAACCACGTCCATAATTTTTGTTTAAAATCGTTGAGCGCAATTAAAAATGCTTGCTGATCTTTAATAAGGTGAAGTGTTATATCAAAGGGCTGGCCGTTATCAGAAAAACTCGCACTAAAGCTATAAATCACATGACTACTGCCCGCTAAGTTGATTTTTGACAGCAGCGTTTGCCCGACATCTGGTGATGGTAATATTGGGGGAAGGGATAAGGTTAATAAAGAGAGTGATTGCCATAAGGACTTGCTTTGTTGTTCACTGATCTTTTTATCTTTAGGTAGTGTTGTTATTAATGCATATAAGCCTGATTTACTAACATTGAATTGATTTTCTAACAAAAGTTCAGGCATCAATAATTGCTTATTTTCAACTTCCGCCACGGTAAAAATTGAATAACTATAGGCTTTCAGCTCATTTTTCATGGCTAAGTTTAACTGCTCTTCAAAGGCACTCGTTAAGGTGAATCCAATAATGGGGAGCATGACTACTGTCATCACTAAAGTGCTTAATAATAGTCGAACCTTTAAGGAATTCATTCGTTATGTATGCTCATGTGGTATCAAGATAGCCGCTTTAATTTATAACCATGACCACGAAGTGTTTCAATAAAACCATGTTCATTATTTGGATCAAGTTTTTTCCTTAATCGTCTTATGAATACTTCAATAACATTTGAGTCAAGATCAAAATCTTGATCATAAATATGCTCAGTAAGTATCGACTTTGAGGTGACTTCATCAAGGTGAAGCATCATATATTCAAGTAACTTATACTCAGAACTGCTTAATTTTATTACGGAGTTATTTACTTCAACTTGAAGGCTTTTGGTATTAATACTTAATGGACCGTTCTTTATTAAAGGACTCGCTTGTCCTGCTGAACGTCTGATCAGCGCATTTAAGCGTGCAAGTAATTCTTCAGGTTGAAAAGGTTTTGTTAAATAATCATCAGCCCCTGCATCTAAGCCTGCAACTTTGTCCTGCCAACTGTCTCTTGCTGTTAATACAAGTATCGGAAAATCGATATTCTTTTCACGCAGTGACCTAATAACAGTGATACCGTCAATAATGGGCAAACCAACATCAATAATTGCTGCATCGTATGGATACTCTTGTCCTTGAAATAAACCAGTTTCACCGTCACTTGCTAAATCGACTAAATAATTAGCAGAGATAAGGTGGTTATGTAAATTTTTCTGTAAGGCTAAATCATCTTCTATGAATAACAAACGCATAATAATTAACCTCCTTTAACTTTTCCTGTTTTGGCATCGACATAAACTGAAACAATTTGACCATTGGTTTTAATTAACTTTACGCGATAACCCGATTTTTTCTTTTGCACCTTAAGTACTTTCCCACCAAAACGCCCTTTGGCAGCTTTAGCCGCTTGTTTACTACTTTTTATTCTGAAGTCTGCATTATTTTGCTTCTTATATTTACTCGAGCTTTCTCCAGATACAAAGCCGCCTTGAGCTATTGCATCAACAGAAAGTGTAACGAGAAAAATTAAAATCAAAGGTAAAGCAAATTTCATTGTTATTCCATATACGGAGTTAAAGATGTTAATAGCCATAGCTTATTTAAAATAATACCCCTTAGCAACTGAATATAAGCTGAACAGTTTGAAAGATGATAATAAAAGCGTTCAGCTTACATTCATCTTAACTGCGTTTTAATAGCAACATTAAATTAAACCAGCAGGATATATTATGTTAATAACAAACCATACCACTAAGACAATTAATTCAAATTCACTAAGAAAATTATGCCTGCTGATGACCGTTAGCTTATTTTCAGTTACTCAAGTTACAGCGAGTGAATTAAACACGAATCAATATACGGTTTCACAAGGTGTATTTAAAAAAAGTATTGATGAACAGCAAAGGCAACATATTATTGATGCAAACAGGCTTGTAGAGATACCAGACCAGTTAAACGGCAAAGCCACAGCTAAAACAAGAGTGGCGATAACCAAGGGTCCAACTGAGTCGGTTTTAAAATCAAAAAGAAGTAATACTGCTCAAAAAACAAATGGTAATTATTATGCTGACTTTACTATTTATTCCGCGGTTAGTTTTTTACACGATGATTATGATGGCGATGGCTATTATCAAACGTTCAGTGTGACTTTTGATGCAGATATCTACAGTTATACGAATAATCCATTTGGTGAGGTTTATGCTTTACTCTACCTCAGCAAAAATGGCGGACCTTGGACACACTATTTCACTACTGATACATTTATAATTGAAGGCGAATCTGACTTAGATGAATATGAAGTCATTTCAACTTTTATGTCTGGATATTCAACAGATCATTATGATGTTTTAATTGATTTATACCAAGTAGGTTATAGCGATGTTGTTGCTAGTTTAAGTGCAGATGACACGGATGCTTTATACGCTTTACCGATAGAAAGTGCGGAATACGATGAGTATTATGTTGAAGAAGTTGAGGTAATTGGTGGTAGTATTTTTTGGTTAATATTACCATTATTCACCGTTTTACTTATTCGTAAAAAAACTAGAATTATTTAACATTCAAAAACAAGAAAGCCACAAAATATTTTGTGGCTTTCTTTTAATTATTCATAGGATAGACATAAGCTTAGCTCATATAAAGGTTCACTTAAGTTACCCCATACCTAATCATAATCTAGGTTTTCAAGTCTTCAAAAAACTTTTTAACACCGTCAAAGAAACCTGTTTCTTTAGGGCTATGCTTTATTGTACTTTTACCCATTTTCTCATCTAATTGACGAAGTAAATCGGCTTGATCACCAGATAAGTTAACCGGTGTTTCGAGTACAACTTTGCACATTAAGTCACCTGTTGAATGACTACGTACTGACTTAACACCTTTGCCGCGTAAACGGAACATTTTACCCGTTTGCGTTTCTTTAGGTATTTTAAGCTTAACTTTACCTTCAAGTGTTGGTACTTGAATTTCGCCACCTAACGCTGCAGTGGTAAAGCTAATAGGTACTTCACAATAAAGATTGTTTTCGTCACGAACGAATATTTTGTGGTCACGAACATTTGCTTGTACATATAAATCACCTGCTGGTGCACCATGCTCACCGGCTTCACCCTCACCAGACAAGCGAATTCTGTCGCCTGTATCCACACCAGGTGGAATTTTCACTGAAAGTGTTTTAGTTTTCTCAACACGCCCTTGACCGCGACATGAAGTACAAGGTGTTGCAATAACTTTACCTTTACCACTACATGTTGGACAAGTTTGTTGAACAGCAAATAAACCTTGACGCATTTGTACTTGACCATGGCCATGACACGTTGCACATGTTTTTGCACTTGTGCCTTTTTTAGCACCAGAGCCATCACAAGGATCACAACTAACATAAGTAGGTACTTTGATTTCTAACGTTTTACCTCTTACGGCATCTTCAAGACTTAAGTCTAAATTGTAACGAAGATCAGAACCGCGTTGCTGGCGTTGCTGACGTCCGCCACCTCGGCCACCACCGAAAATATCACCGAAAATATCACCAAAATCTTGAGCTCCGCCGCCAAAACCGCCGCCAAAACCACCGCCGCCATTGCCGCCTTGTTCAAATGCCGCATGCCCGTACTGGTCAAATGCAGCACGTTTTTGGTCGTCATTTAGAATTTCATAAGCTTCTTTAACTTCTTTAAATTGCTCTTCTTTGTCTTTATCACCGGCATTACGGTCAGGATGAAGTTTCATCGCTAAACGTTTGTAGGCTTTTTTGATATCACGCTCAGAAGCATCTTTTGATACTCCTAGCACTTCGTAGTAATCGCGTTTTGACATAGTGACTTCTTTATATCCGGGAATTAAATTTTGGTTAAAATGACATTAGAAATAGTAACCTATTTATAATGGCATTTTATGGCGTTTTTTAACGTAAGAAGCGCTGGTGTTTAAACCAGCGCTTATAGTGTCGAACGTTAAGTTAACTAAAGACTATTTGTCTTCTTTAACTTCTTCAAATTCAGCATCAACAACATCATCAGCTGGTGCAGCGCCTTCTGATTCTGGTGCGCCACCTTCTGGTGCACCACCTTCTGCTTGAGCTTTAGCTTGAGAAATTTCCATTAACTTAGCAGAAGCTTCGATAACCGCTTGAGATTTAGCATCAATCGCTTCTTTATCATCGCCTTTAACAGCTTCTTCAAGTTCTGTTAATGCAGCTTCAAGTTTTTCTTTATCTTCACCAGCAAAGTCTTCGCCTGCTTCTTCAATTTGCTTGCGAGTAGCATGAACCATGCCGTCTGCTTGGTTACGTGCACCCACTAATTCTTCAAACTTAGCATCTTCATCAGCGTTAGCTTCTGCGTCACGTACCATTTGTTCTACTTCATCATCAGATAAACCAGAAGAAGCTTTAATGGTGATCTTCTGCTCTTTACCTGTGTTCTTATCTTTGGCGGTAACATGCAAAATACCATCAGCATCGATATCGAAAGTAACTTCGATTTGTGGCGTGCCACGTGGAGCTGGGTCGATACCTTCAAGGTTAAATTGACCTAAAGATTTGTTTGCAGATGCTTGCTTACGCTCACCTTGACAAACATGAACAGTAACGGCTGCTTGATTATCATCAGCTGTTGAGAATGTTTGAGATTGCTTAGTAGGGATAGTTGTGTTTTTGTCGATAACTTTAGTCATCACACCACCCATAGTCTCAATACCTAATGATAATGGCGTAACGTCTAATAAAAGAACGTCAGTCACATCACCAGAGAGAACGCCCGCTTGAATTGCGGCGCCTGCGGCAACGGCTTCATCAGGATTAACATCTTTACGTGGTTCTTTACCGAAGAAATCAGTAACAGCAGCTTGCACCATAGGCATACGAGATTGACCACCAACTAAGATAACGTCATTCACGTCACTTACCGATAAGTCTGCATCTTTAAGCGCTTGCTTAAGTGGCTCTAGAGTTGCTTTAACCATGTCTTCAACTAAAGATTCTAATTTAGCACGAGTAACTTTAATGTTCATATGCTTAGGGCCGCTGCCGTCAGCAGTGATGTAAGGTAAGTTAACATCAGTTTGTTGTGCTGAAGAAAGCTCACATTTAGCTTTTTCTGCTGCTTCTTTCAAACGTTGCATCGCAAGAGGATCAGTTGTTAAATCCATGCCTTGGTCTTTTTTGAATTCAGCGACAAGATAGTTGATTAAACGGTTATCAAAATCTTCACCACCTAAATGAGTATCGCCGTTAGTCGCCAATACTTCAAACGTGTGCTCGCCTTCAACTTCATCAATTTCAATAATTGAGATATCGAATGTACCACCACCTAAATCGTAAACAGCAACAACTTTATCGCCTTCTTGCTTGTCCATACCGTAAGCAAGTGCAGCAGCAGTAGGTTCGTTGATGATACGTTTAACTTCAAGACCAGCAATTCGGCCAGCATCTTTAGTTGCTTGACGCTGTGAATCGTTAAAATAAGCTGGAACAGTAATTACTGCTTCTGTAACTGTTTCACCTAAGTAGTCTTCAGCCGTTTTTTTCATTTTTGATAAAACTTCAGCAGAAACTTGTGGAGGCGCTACGTTTTTGTCACGTGTAGTAACCCAAGCATCACCGTTGTCAGCTTTAACAATACCAAATGGCATTATTTTAATATCACGCTGAACTTCTTCGTCTTCAAAACGACGACCGATTAAACGCTTAATAGCATATAAAGTGTTTGTTGGGTTTGTTACAGACTGACGCTTAGCAGGTTGACCTACTAAAGTTTCGCCTTCTTCCGTGTAAGCAATAATTGAAGGAGTTGTACGATCGCCTTCTGCATTTTCAATTACACGTGCTGTGCCGCCATCTAGTACAGCAACACATGAGTTTGTTGTCCCTAGGTCAATACCGATTATTTTGCCCATCTTGAGGATCTCCGAATACTAATTAAAATAAAGTTTATTAAAGATAATTTTTAATAAATCTGTTGATGAAACAAATAGTGGGGGCAGGAAAACTCTTTTCAACTATTTTCAAAAAATAAAGTAAAAAAATGTAACTTTTTTCCCATATTGGTCGGTTTACCTCATTAAACCTTCAAACAAACCAGTACAAAAAATTTATTCGCTTTTAAAACAAAAAAGCGGTAAGACGTTTTATTCAAACATCTTACCGCTTTCGTTTATATTATTTTTTATGCAGTAACGTCAACTGCAGCGGCAGGAGCAGCTTTAGAAACCATCACCATTGCAGGACGAATTAAACGACCATTCAATTCATAGCCTTTTTGCATAACAGCAATAACGGTATTAGGCGCAACACCTTCAACAACTTGCATTGACATTGCTTGATGAAATTCAGGGTTAAAAGGTTGGTCTTGTGGATCAACACCTTTAACACCAAATTTTTCTAATGAAGCAATTAAACCTTGCAGAGTTAATTCAAGGCCTTCAATAATGCCTTTATTGCTTTCGTCTTCTTTATCAACATTTTGTAAAGCTCGCTCTAAATTATCAACTGAAACTAACATTTCAGTTGCAAATTTTTCTAAAGCAAATTTACGTGCTTTATCTACATCTTGAGCGCTACGACGACGAATATTATCAACTTCAGCTTTAGCACGTACAACTGAATCTTTTTGATCTGCAACAGTTGTTTGAACCGAAGATAACGCTAATTCAAGTTCGTTAATTTTTTCTTGATCAGCACTAATATTTAAGGCTGCAGCATCAAATTGAACTTCAACTTGCTCTTCAGCTTGATCAATGATCTCTTGTGCCATAACTTCTTCAGGTGTTAATGCTTCTGTTGATGTTTCAGGTGTGTTTTTATTTTCTGTTGACTCATTAGTCATGAAAAGCTCCAAAATAAACTAATAATATAGTTAATAATATATTTAATAATAAAAGGGTTATATAAATCTGATAACGGTAATTATGGGGATTTGTTGCCACGTTTCAAGGATAAAAGTAAATGATTTATAAAAAAGTCGACTTTACAACACATTAAAATACAGCGAAACTATTCGTAACTCTAAGAACCATAGAATTTGCAGTGCAAATATGAGCAGAATTTATAACACCATAGGTTTGATCGGCAAGCCAAACCATGAAGGTGCAAGCACAACAATAACAGCGCTGTATCAATTTCTTACAGATCAGAATTACAAAGTGTTGATTGAGAGCTCCGTTGCCCCTTCTATTAATATAGATAAACTTGCGATTAATACCTTGATTGAGATCGGTGAACAAGCAGATCTGGCAATTGTCGTTGGTGGTGATGGCTATATGCTAGGTGCTGCCCGCGTTTTATCGTGTTTCAACATTGGTGTTATTGGCGTAAACAGAGGTAATTTAGGCTTTCTAACTGATTTATCTCCAGACGAATTAATCGAACCTCTACAAGCAATACTTAACGGAAAGTCTCGTTCTGAGCAACGATTTGTAATTGAAGCCGAAGTTTATCGACATGGAAAATTAAAAAGCTCAAATAGTGCAGTAAATGAAGCAGTTCTTCATGCAGGAAAAGTAGCCAGCATGATTGAATTTGAAGTGTATATTGATGAAAGCTTCATGTTCAGCCAGCGTTCTGACGGATTAATCGTATCGACACCTACAGGTTCAACCGCCTATTCTATGTCTGCAGGTGGCCCTATTCTTACGCCAAACTTAAATGCTTTGTCTTTAGTGCCTATGTTCCCGCATACGCTAACCAGCCGGCCGATAGTAGTAGACGGTAACAGTGAAATAAAATTAGTACTCGCGAATGAAAATTATCAAAACTTACAAGTAAGTTGTGATGGACACGTAATTTTAGCGGTAATGCCTGGCGATGAAGTTATCATCAGAAAAAGTGAATATACCCTGAGGTTAATTCATCCACTAGACCATGATTACTTTAACGTACTGCGAAGTAAATTAAGCTGGGGTAATAAACTTTATTAATTTACTAACAAATTCAACCTGTTGAATTTTTATCCAATCTAATACTTGCACAAAAACAAATTACTGTATAAATTAACAGTTATATATTTATACAGTAATTTGGCTTATCAATGCTTCTACAACTTAACATTCAAAACTTCGCAATTGTCCGTTCATTAGATATAGATTGGCGCAAAGGTATGACAACCATCACTGGAGAAACAGGTGCAGGTAAGTCAATTGCTATCGATGCCTTAGGTTTATGTTTAGGTGATAGAGCATTAACTAATGTTGTTAGACCAAATAGCAAAAAAGCAGAATTGGCTGCGACGTTTGATATTCAAAAAAATATTGCTGCACAAAAATGGCTAAAAAAGTATGACCTATTAACTTCTGATGAAAACGATACAGAGCAAGACTATGAATGTATTTTACGTCGTGTAATATCGGCAGAAGGTCGTTCAAGAGCCTATATTAATGGAAGCCAAGTTCCGCTCACACAATTAAAAGATGTTGCACAGTTTTTAATCAACATTCATGGTCAACATGACCATCAACTTATAGTAAAAGCGACACAACAACGTAAAATATTAGATGAATATTCAGATCATCAACATTTACTAGACGACGTACAATATTATTATCAACAGTGGCGAAACCTCAAAACAGAATTGAAAAAGTTACAGGAAAGCAAAGATCAACGAGAAGCTAAACTGCAATTATTACAATACCAAGTAACTGAATTGGACGAATTTTCATTACAAATGGGGGAATTTGAAACTCTTGAAAGTGATTACAAACGTCATAGTAATGGTCAATCATTATTGAATGGAACATTACATGCTTTACAAACGCTTTCTGAAAATGAAAATTTCAATATCACTGACAGTCTCAGAAGTAATTGTGAGCAATTGAATGACTTAGTAAGTATGGATCCAAACTTAACTGAAATTGCAAAAACGCTTGGAGAAGCACTTATTCAAATTGAAGATGCAAATGATGAACTAAAGCATTATTACGACAGACTTGAATTAGATCCCCAAGCTTACCAAATGATTGAAGACAGGTACTCTCTTGCCATTCAACTGGCTAAGAAACATCAAGTTTCCCCTGAAAACTTACACACACTCCACCTAGAAATAAAACAAGCGCTGAACCTTATAAACTCAGACGGTTCAAGACTAGACTCAATGTACGTCGATATTGAAAAAGCGAAAGTGCATTATCTGCAAACAGCTAAAGCACTATCAACTTCGAGGGTTAAGTCAGCAAAAAGATTGAGCAAAAAAATCACCCTCAGCATGAAAGAACTCAACATGGAACACGGTATTTTTGAAGTATCGATTAATCAAATAGAAGCCGAAGCTCTATCTCCGTTAGGCTCTGATGAAATAAACTTTCTAATTAGTCTTAATCCTGGTCAACAATTAGAAGCTATGAATAAAGTAGCGTCTGGCGGAGAGTTATCACGCATTAGTTTAGCGATGCAAGTCATCTTGGCAGACAAAATAATTACACCAACACTAATCTTTGATGAAGTCGATGTGGGAATAAGCGGACCAACTGCAGCTATGGTCGGTAGCAAGCTCCAAGAGTTAGCAAAGAACACCCAAGTCATATGTGTTACTCATTTACCACAAGTGGCGAGTAAAGGTCATCAACAGTTATTTGTGAGTAAATTAACGGACGGAAAATTTACAGAAACAAAAGTTACGGAACTAAGTGACAATGGCAGAGTCCAAGAAATTGCTCGCTTATTAGCGGGAAATAAAATTACTGATAATAGCTTAGCCAATGCCCAAGAGTTACTTGCAGGTTAAGAAATATATTTAGCTTTAAGCAAATAAGCTAATTTTAGAAACGCAGGTTCAAAAAAAAATTGAAAATAGTTTTGTATCTGCCTGCGTGCTTAGTTATTATCACCATTCGAACTTATTAGGATAAATGAAAAAATCATGTTGTTTCGTATTTTAGCTATTACTATTGCATTATCTCTTTCAGCCTGCTCAAGCTGGGTTTTTCGTATTGATATTCCTCAAGGAAACTTTTTAGAACAAAAAGACATCGACAAACTTCAAGTGGGTATGAATAAAGAACAAGTAAAATTTGTACTTGGCAGCCCCGTTATTCAAGATGCATTTAACACCGATACTTGGCACTATGTTTACTCATTAAAATCAGGTCGAAGTGAGAAATTGGATGTACATAAAAAATTCATCTTACATTTTGATCAAGACTTGTTAACCAGTGCAGAAGGTGACTTTGTATTAGGTGATAATTTTTATGTTCCTATGGTTAATTAACCTCATTCATATTTCATATAATTACCCAAATAGTCATTCATTGCCATCCATGGCACAATGACATACCGTTCATCCTGAACATAAAAAACGGCTTTCAAGCCGTTTTTTTATATCCATAATTCAATCGTGATATATTAACTTGCTTTTGCTCTTCGAGGATCAACACGACCACCTGTAACCTTATCAGCACGACCTTCTTCTTTTGCCTTCTCAGCACGCCTCTTTCTTACTTCTTTAGGGTCTGCAATTAAAGGCCGATATATTTCAATACGATCTAAATCTCGTAACGTGTCGGTTAATTTAGCCGCTCGGTTCCAAATACCGACTTTATTTACAGTTAAGTCAATTTCTTCAAATACATTTAAAATACCAGATTCAATAATGCCATGTTCTAACAAAGTTCCCTCTTCAACCATAATAGTTAATAATTCTTGGCGGTTGGGTAGACCATAAACAACTTCTATTTGAATTTTACTTTGAGCAGTTTCTTGCTCCGTTATTTTGCTATCAACCATTAGAATGATAAACCTCTTTTGCTCTTTGAGTGAAAGCTTGCACCATATTATTAGTTAAACTTGTAAAAACTCGGCCAAAAGCCAAATCAAACACTTTGCTCGAAAATTCGTACTCTAAATGTAAACTAATTTTACATGCTTCTTCCGATAATTCAGTTAATTGCCAATAACCCGTCAACGTTTTAAAGGGACCATCTACTAAATCAAGCTGAACTTTATTTTCATTAATCAATGTGTTCTTAGTGGTAAACCATTTTTTTAAGCCACCTTTTGAAACCATTAAAGCAGCTGTAACCTCATTACCCTTGACTGAAATTATCTTACTATCACCACAATTTGGAATAAATTGAGGATAAGCAGCAATATCATTAATTAATTTATACATTTGATCAACGCTATACATCACAAGAGCGCTACGACTAATTGTTGGCATTTTCCATCCTCAAATCTAAAGTGTAATGATAACAAAGCCATGAGCAAAACGCATTAACGAGAAAAATTGAAATTAATCATTCTAATACAAAAAATTCTCCGTATAATGTTTGCGATTGCTATTTTTGGTGGCAAACGAAATGGAAATATAATGGCAAAGAAGAAAAAATCAAGCAGCAATACCATTGCTCAAAATAAAAAAGCACGTCATAACTACTCCCTAACCGATAAGTTTGAAGGCGGAATGAGCTTGCAGGGCTGGGAAATTAAAAGTATACGCAGTGGCAAAGTTAATATATCTGACTGTTACGTGCATGTAAAAAACGGTGAAGCGTATTTACTTGGCTCTGAGATAACGCCGCTTAACGCCGCTTCTAGTCACGTGGTTTGTGAACCTAATCGTGACCGAAAATTATTATTAAACAGAAGAGAATTAGAAAAAATCATTGCAGCTGTAGAGCGCGATGGTTATTCCTTAATTGCTACAGCAATGTATTGGAAGGCCTGTTGGGTAAAACTTGAATTTTATTTGGGTAAAGGAAAGAAAGATCACGACAAGCGTTCTGATATTAAAGACCGAGAATGGGCTGTTGATAAGGGTCGATTAATGAAAAATAAGAATTTAGATCGATAATTTCTATTAAGACAAGTGGTTAAAAAATATCACGTTGTTAATTTAGATAAAGCGTTGTACAATGCGCTTTATAGGCTTATTTAGTCTATAATGAAAAATGTATAAAGAAAACTTTGGGGCGGATCTAGGATTCGACAAGACTCACGAAACCCAAGGTGCATGCCCAGGGGCGGTTTGCCTGGTAAAAAGCCGCAAAAACTATAATTGCAAACGACGATACGTTCGCACTAGCCGCTTAAGGCTAGCCATCGCCTCATAAATTCTCCTGTTGTTTCGAGGATCGATGGTCACCCCAAATAGGATAGCGAGGGAAGCACGCTTAAGGCTGAACCGCGAAATAGTATTAAGCTCACCATGACGAAGCCTGTCGATTGGCGTCTAATTGGTTAAATAAATAATCGACTAAGCATGTAGTACCGAGGATGTAGGTTTTTTGGACGGGGGTTCGATTCCCCCCCGCTCCACCACACATAACCCGTTGCAATCAATAGGTTGTAACGGGTTTTTATTTTGTACCAGTAAAATACCACACATAAAAACTTTCATTCAAATACACTAATAGAATTTAAACTCCCTTAGTCACCTAATGCCACTTAAAGGACGAAAATTAGTTCAAATCTAATGTCTGCAAAAGGCTTAAAGTTAACATCAAGTGCTGGAAGGTCAGCAATGAGCGATCGCTCAAGCAATTTCTGATTGGGGTTACTTTTTCTCTAAGGCTGACGTTCGAGCTTGTTTCACTAGCGGTAATTTATCCGATCAATACTCTATTAATTGGTCATAATAGTTAATAGCAGACGTTTAAATCATCTATAGTTTTTTATTTCATTTCTTCTCAAGCTGATCATTTGCTTTTACAGAGCTAGGGGCTTTATCTTCAGACAATATTTAGCAACGGTAATTTTATTGGTGCTTTCAGTTGGCTCAAGACTTGTCGTCAGTAACGCTATGTGGAATTATTATGGCGTTAGCATTTGCATTACTTACCATGATTGAAAATATTAACGCTATATTTCTAAAAAAGCTCAATTTATTTCTATTAGGAATATTCATTTTTATCTTACCATTTATTGACTATTATTTATTAAAAAGTTCATAGTATCTAACGCCAACAAATCTAAGACTCTAGTGTTTTAACGTTTAATTATGAAATTATTTTCTTTACTTACCTTCTAATCTAGCAACAAGTGTACCAACATAAATAATCCTTTAATAACAATGTGATAGCATTTTTCGTGATATCTGGTAACTTGGAATATTTTCAATAGTGAGATGAAGTGGTTCAAAAATGAACTTTTGTGTTGATGTAATACAAATTTGATTAAGTACGTGATCTACTTTTTTATGGGGTGAAATACATGAAAATAAGACATGAAATTTAGTAAGTAGTAAACGCCATATCCGATATAATCAATCCATAGTGTAAATGAAAAAAACTCTTTATAGCGATGACATCAAACCAATAACCTAATAATTTGACGCAAGTCTATAAGTTTACAGACCGATTTTGTCCTCATTCTTTCATTTACAAAAAAAAATGCTCCCCTTCTAAGGTCAACTAACTAGCGAGCAGTTGACCTAAAGACCAGTCCTCATCTATTGTCAGTTTACGGCTATTTGTTATCTTAAAATAATACTTAAGCTAATGACAGTTCATGGCTAAATATCACTTTATAATCAAGCTGAGAATGACACTAAAGTGCTGATAGAGAATATTGACTTAAACTGATCAACTACCTATTGTTATTAGGTGGTAAATAGCTTTAAACAGTGATTATTTTCGTTAAAACATGCTTTATAGATAAACGTTGACCTGCTATGTCTATGTGTAAATAGAGTTGCATTCGTTTTAAATAATTCAAAGGAAATTCACAACAACATGAATAGAGTTACGAATTTCACCTCGCTTCTTTTCATTCTATTACTGTGTGCAGATGTAAAGGCGCAAGCAAAATTACATGTAATGACTGAAGAACTTGCACCATTTCAGTTTCTTGATTCTGATAATAATCCTACAGGTGTAATGGTCGAAGTCGTTCAAGCTATAATAGATGAAGCAAATGTACCTGCATCCATTGAAGTAACGGGGTGGACCAGGGCCTATCGAAAAACGTTGAAAGATAATAACACTCTTATATTTTCAATCATGAGAACGCCGGAACGAGAAACGTTGTTTAACTGGATTGTGAAATTGTATAAAAATCGTGTACATGTTGTTAGTTTGAATAATGATATTGGATTAATCAATCCAAATAATGCAAAAGAATACACTATAGGTACTATGGCTGAAGATGTGTCAGAGGAAATGATACGTAAATTAGGTTTTGAAGATAAAAATATCACATTTGGCGCTGATTATATCCAGCTTTGGAAAATGCTTTATAATGGCCGATTCGATTTGATTTTAATGAGCGATCAAAATCATATTCTTCAAATAAAAAAACTTGGTTACGATGTAAGCAAGTTAAAATATCATTTCGAAATAACAAACTCTATGAGTGATATGTATCTAGCGGCTAATATCAACAATGCAAAACCAACCATGGATAAATTAAAAATGGCATTTAAGACTATAAAATCCAATGGGGTATATAAAAAAATATTATCAAAATGGGAAATTCAAGTTGATGATTAAATTTAATTTTGATTATTTAACATAAAACTACAAGTTATTTTATTGTTCTTGTCTGTATACTGTAAAAATCGACCAAAATTTGGTTTAAGATCAAATTTATCAAGTATCTCTTTGGCATAGTTTGACGTTTAGAAATGATACACCCTAGGCAGGTATGTTGATATCAACCATCAAAGCATCACAAGCGTTCGTCAGTCTTTGGCTATCAGTTGGCCTAAAGAACAACCATTAGCTAACGTCAGCAATGCAAAAATCCGACCTGACTTCTCCTTCAACTCACCACAATGAATAGTCCGCTTAGCCACCATTACTGAAAGTCATGATGTCGTATAGGAATGACTTCAATGTGAGGATTCCAAAATGTGAAACCATCTGTATGAAGCCAAGATTAAGTTAAATAGCAGCCTTAAAAAGTTAGAAACACAGATCGCTTCAAGGCATAAATCGGTTATTTTTAATATGTAGGCAAGTGCCACTTAATTCAAATTCGGGTCAACCTTAATGATTAGCCAGAAAATGGGAAAATAGACTTACTTGTTAAATTGAGCTTAAATTAAGAGTGACATATTAAAGTTATTATTGTGATTTCAGCTTAAAACGGTGCTTATGTTTCTTTTAGGGTTATATTTATTTATTGCTTTGTTCTTTTCATTTTTGTGCTCTATTGCAGAAACTGTACTATTGAGTATTTCTTGGGTATATATTGCCCTGTTAGAAGAAAAAGGACATAAATCAGGTGAAATTCTCCGTGAATTAAAGAGAAATATAAATAAACCTTTGTCTGCTATTTTAACCTTAAATACTATAGCTCATACCGTAGGTGCCGCAGGAGTTGGTGCTCAAGCAACTTTAGTATTGGAAAATGTTTCATTAGGTGTTATATCCGCAGTATTAACTTTCTTGATCCTTGTAGTTTCAGAAATCATTCCAAAAACACTTGGAGCATCATATTGGAAAATATTGGCTCCTGCTACCGCCCACAGTCTTAAGTTTATTATATATATATTGAATCCTATATTAAAAATATTAGAGTTAATCACTCGAAATATGGTAAAGAAGGAATCTGTCGGGTTTAAACGAAATGAGTTTTCCATTATGGCGCAGTTGAGCGCAGAGGAAGGACATATAGACCAACAAGAAGCGACGATGTTGAAAAATTTGTTGTTGCTTCAAGAAATCAAAATTAAAGAGATAATGACACCAAGAACGGTGATGTTCTTTGAGTCTCAGCAACTTAGAGTTAAAGAGTTTTTTCATAAGCACAAGAAAAGTCGTTTTACTCGGATCCCTATTTATGAAAATAAACCAGATGATATTGTCGGCTTTGTTATCCGAGGTGATTTATTGTTAGCTCAAGCTCGTGGTAATTA
>Ga0209292_1001411_pt1 | contig 29314 bp, 36 predicted proteins | sample GOMGulsemesocosm_2_FD_184634 | JGI IMG/M metagenome (GOLD analysis project Ga0209292, IMG submission 184634) | Methane-oxidizing microbial communities from mesocosms in the Gulf of Mexico - GOM9C Gulf of Mexico (SPAdes) (version 2) | ecosystem: Environmental > Aquatic > Marine > Cold seeps... | reverse complement strand
AAAGATCACGGATTCATTGGCGATAATGACGACTTTTCTGGCGCTTCTATTTATCTTATTTTATTTACTACTTAAGGTAAAAGCTTTGGGTTTACTGCAATTCAAACCCATAAAAAACCCTACATCACCTCTGGTTTGGTTAAAAGTATCCATCCCTATCATGATGATACTGCTATTGCAGCGGGTATTTCACCAAGTCGACATTTATATGATTGAAATATATGGCAGCGAAAATGGCGTAGGCCACTATGCAGCAGCTCAAATAACCAGTTCTGTTTTATTGGTAATTCAGTCGTCTTTAATGATTATTTATAGTCCCTTAATGACGCCAGCAGTAAAAAATGGAGTGGATGCGGTGCGAAAATTAAATACAACAGGTTTTCGTAATATCTTGCTCTTTTCTGTCCCTAGCAGTTTATTTTTGTTTATCTTTCCAGAAGCGACACTCTCTGTATTTGGTCATGATGAGCCAGAAGCAATTAAGACATTACAGATTCTAGTGCCAGGTTACTTTTTTTGTGTTTTGTACGCCATGCCATATTCTTGGCTGCAATATTCAGGGCGTGAAAAAGCCGTCACTATTGTGATGCTTATGAGCCTGCTGTTAAGTATTTTTCTCAACTTCTTGTTAATACCTGAATACGGTATTAAGGGGGCTGCTCTGGCAACAAGCTGTATGTTCTTTTTAACCTTTATCACATTAACCTTGATGCTAAAAAAACACCTAGGTTTTTACCCTTGGTCGGATGTCTGGAAGGGGAAGGGGAAGGGGAAGTAGAAGGTGATATGCAAGACTTGTAATCAAGCGTACTTTAAAAAAATAATGGCTCTTCCCTATGGATCAGATTAATCGTCTGCATTAATGCTAGAATAGCGCCCCAAAATTCAATAAATGCGATTAGGATCTTATCCCCTTTGGAATCTTTTGAACTTCATATTACGGTTGACGATACTCAAACCGCTATCATTCCTTTGTTACAAAGCCAGTGTGAACTCAGTGTCTCTGAACTTAAACAGGCGATTGCAAAAGGGGCCTTGTGGATAGGGCGCGGTAAACATACTCAACGATTACGTCGATTCAAAAAGCCGCTAAAACCACAAGAAGAATTACACTTTTATTATAATCAAAGCGTACTTGAACAAGTGGTAACACCGGCTCAATTGATTGCTGACTTAGATACTTACAGTGTCTGGTACAAACCTTACGGCATGCTCAGTCAAGGTTCAAAATGGAGTGATCACACGACCATTTCTCGCTGGGCACAAACTCACCTTACCCCTGAACGTCCTGTATTTATCGTACATAGATTAGACCGAGCGGCAACAGGCTTGATTCTTGTTGCTCACTCTAAAGCAGCGGCTCGTGGGCTTTCTGCCATGTTCGAGCAGCATGCACTTGAAAAACACTATCAAATCATAGTGCACGGCAATCATAGTGAGCGAGCTCAGCCAGAATCAATAACACAGGAAGTTGATGGTAAAAATGCAAAAAGCACCTTTAAATGTTTAAAATATGCTGCAAAATCAGATATCTCTCTTGTAGATGTAAATATTGAAAGTGGCCGTAAGCATCAAATTAGATTACATGCCGCAGGAATTGGTCTACCTGTCGTCGCGGATAGATTACATGGGGATAAAGAGCGTGAGTATTCAGACACATTGAATTTACAGCTTTGTGCCGTCTCATTAAGTTTTACCTGTCCTATGACAGGGGAGCCTAGATCATTTGAGCTAGAAGACAGTCTTAAACCGCAGCTTGAAGTGACCGCCGCTTTACTATCTGACTAGGTTTTAATTACGACTCTTATCAAATTATCATCGAAGTGATCATATGCTCTCCCACACAGGTGATTCTAATAGTCCTCAGTTTCAATTTTCATAGTCAACAATTTACTTGACTCTGCCCCTAGGGGCAGACTTTACACTCATATCTTTAGTTCATTAACCGATAGAATTGATAGAGTGTAAAAGTATGCAAAGTAATAAAAATATCCTGATTTTAAATGCGAATCCCAAGCGTACGAGTTTGTGTAAGGCGATCGCCGATACCTATGAAATAGAAGCCAGAGAAACGGCCAATATACAACGCTTCAATCTAGCCGACATGATGTTCAACCCGAGTTTGGATCAAGGCTACGATGAGATTCAAACCTTAGAGTCGGACCTTATTGCGTTTCAAGACGCGCTTATGTGGGCAGATCATATTGTGGTTGTATCCTCTACTTGGTGGGGCGGTTTGCCTGCTAAGGCAAAGGGGCTTATCGACCGTGTTTTTATCCCGGGAGTGACCTTTAGGTTTGAAGATGACAATCCCTACCCAATACAATTGATGAAAGGCAAAACGGGTCGCATCATTTTAACCATGGATATGCCTGGCGAGTATGCACAAGAGCAAGCACGTCCTGTATTAGAGCAGTTAAGTAAATTCACCCTTGAATATTGCGGTGTATCACCGGTCGAAACAACACTATTTGGTTCTGTCATTATGTCGGATGAGAGCCAAAAGACACTCTGGTTAGACGAAGTAAAAAGCCTTGGGAAAGGCTTGCTTTAGCGCAGGTCTGTTTAATCATAATTTTCTTTTAAACCCTGTCTTAATCTCCTCTGAGTTTTAGATAATAGCCTGTCTATGATGGGCTCTTTGATAGCCATCCCTATTATGAAAATTTATTGCCTTCTAACTAATTGATAATTAACTAGATTTTTAAATAGTAGTTTTATATTCAACCTTTTGGTTGAATATAAAACTTATCAGCCTATACTTTCCTTAAATCTTGCTCTTTGAATTAAAGAGTTAACTAAAATTGTTGGAATAATCAGTTTGCCCAATTTAAAAAGTGATCCACTTGACCTTGTTTTTATGGCGCTAGCTGATGGTAGCCGTCGCAAGATAGTGCACCTGTTAACAAATGGCGAAATGCCTGTGACGGATATTGCCGCAGAGTTTGAAATGTCATTACAAGCCGTATCTAAACACATCAAGATGTTGGAAAAAGCCAAGGTAGTGCAAAGACGAGTGCAGGGCAGAACGCACTATTTGAGTTTGGTGCCAGAGCAGCTTGCTGGTGCTTTGGATTGGATTAGTATTTACCGGAATTTTTGGCAAGAGCGAATGAATACCCTTGCCAATTTTATTGAAACCCCAGAGGAATAGATAATGTATAGCTTAAATATTGCACAAGAATTTAATGCCCCAGTGGAAGCTTTGTTTAATGCTTGGGCTCAGCCTGAGGTGATTAGCCAATGGTTCGCACCGGGCAGTATGACGGTGCCAGAAGCGAAAGTGGACTTTAAAGTGGGTGGTGCTTATCGCTTTGTTATGCAAAACCAAGAAGGCGAGCAATTTATCATAGGCGGTGAATACAGTGAAATCGTTAATGCTGAAAAACTGGTCTTTAGCTGGCAGTGGGAATCAAGCCCTCATGCGACCAAGGTAACGGTTTTGTTCACCTCTTTGGCGGATAATAAATCCAAGCTTGAATTAATACATAGTGAGTTTGAAGAGCAAGAGGCTTGTGATAAACATAATGAAGGCTGGTTGGGCTGTCTTTCAAACCTACCCCGTGCTTTGACTTAGAAAAAACAAAACCTTAGAGCGCGTATTAACAATAATAAAAACAGGCGAACGAGATGAACGAATTAACGGATGGTATTAATTGGCTAGCGGTTATCGCAGGCTTCGTGCTTTCTTTTCTGCTGGGGTGGTTGTGGTATAGCCCTAAGTTGTTTGGTAAAAAGTGGGCACTCGGTGTCGGTGTTGAAATGACGCAGGACAGTAAACCCGCCGCCTTAAGCATGGTGATGCAAGCCAGTGGTACTTTTTTGTTGGCATGGATCGTTGGTATCACGGCGGCATCCAATGCCCTGTTAACCATCATAATGATCATGTTGGCCTTTATATGTTTACAGACCGCGAGTGGATTATTCTGCAAGAAAAGCACTTATGCCATGGTAGTTGAAGCAGGTTATATCTTCACCATGACCTTAATAATGATTGTCTGTCAGGGTGTGTTCTAATTAGGTCGAGTACTAAACGAAAGCCTTTTTAATAAAATCCAAGCCAAACCAAAAAACCACTTTGCCGTGGTTTTTTGCGTTAATTATTCGAACTTTATTATTCTCGTATCTCAATTTTCAGGGAAGAGTGCATCTTTAGAAAGATACTAATTTACGTATTACTTTTTGAAGCTGCTCTAGAGTTGTATTTTTATACGAGTAACTTATTAATTTAATTGTATTTATTTTTCAAAGCGTTTAATAATGAGCTACTTTAAATGGGTATATGCTGAATTTTGAGTGATGCAAGATGAGCTTTAAAGGGTGTATGGGTAATCTTGACTACTTATTGGTATTTGATGATCGTAAAGCAGACGTTTTACTCGTTATTCGATAATACTTTATTATAAAAACGCACAATATTGGAGTCGCTATGTTTATTGCAATGAACCGATTTAAAATCAAACCTGGCTTTGAGCAAGATTTTATCGAGATATGGAAAGGGCGAGATAGTCATCTAAAGAGTGTTCCAGGCTTTCAGAGTTTCAACCTGTTACAAGGCGCAAGTCACGACGACCACACACTGTTTTCCTCCCATGCTACCTGGGATTCGAGGGATGATTTTGACGCTTGGATAAAATCTGATGCATTTAAAAAAGCCCATGCAAATGCCGGAAGCCGTAAAGACATTTATATGGGACCACCTCAAATAGAGTGTTTTGAGGTGGTTCTATAAAAAGGACATTTTAAAGCAGTTGTATAAAGTTATTAACTATAAAAAAAGCCCCTAAACCTTTCATTAAAGGAAGGAATATGGGCTTTTTTGTATGATTTTATATGTGTTTGAATTCGATTAATCCTCATCTTATCCTGATAAATAGCGAGTTTTTAACAGGGATGTTATCCAGTTCAATAGGGCATCATCATTGTATCTTGGGTGCCAAGCCGCAATCACATCAAAGCTCTCTGTTTTTTCATCTAATGCGATAGTAACAAGGTCCAAACCTTGGATCGCTCTGGATGGTAAGAATGCGATGGAATCACAGCTTTTTAAATAGAGGGGTACCACTGAAAAACAGGGTGCTGATATCATCACATTACGTGTCAGCCCAAACGCCTTAAACCAATCATCAATAGAGCCTTTAAAGTTTGGCCTTGAGGGTGACGCGATAATATTGGGGTGAGCCGCGATTGCCTCTAGGCTGATAGGCTGTTGTAAGATGCTGGAATTTGGAGAGGTGACACAGACATGCTCTTCTTCATATAAGGTCATCAATGGATAACGTTGGGGAATAAAATCTGGAAAGGCGATAGCCAAATTGACCTTGCCAGATTCCATTAATTCATTGAGTTTATCTATTTCAAAATCACGAATAATCAATTTTAAATGAGGCGCGAGCGCTCTGATTTGAGTAATTAGTTCAGGTAGAACGATTTGCTGGGAATAGTCCGTTGCTGCGATAACAAAGGTATCGTGACACGTATTGGGATCAAACAGGGTTTGGCTAACCAGCGCCTGAAAGTCATTTAATATGTGATCCACTTTTACAGACAATCGTTCTGCAAAAGGCGTTGCGATAAAACCATTGGCCTTACGAATAAAAAGCCTATCGTCAAACACATCCCGTAATTTTTTTAATTGCTCACTCACGGCTTGCTGGGTGAGACCAATTTGATCGGCGACTTTCGATGCATTTTTCTCACGCATGAGAGCCTGAAAAATGCGTAATTGTTTTATATCCAAGCGATCAAGCTTATTCATTACTCTGATCCTATACCCTGATATCGAACACTATGTTACCAATTAATTTGGTAACAATAACAAGTTTTTTCTGTTTCAAATTGTTTATCTATTTTTCTAAAATAGCCCTCATTGACGTGGTTCAAACCACAGCTAAATACAACTAATGAGAGTGAGGTCAAAATGAAAACAGTGATATTAATTGGTGCGAATGGAAAAATGGGACAAGCGGCTATGATGGGCTTGGGGGCACATAATGTCATTACGGCCAGCCGTTCGGGTGTGGGTGTCGATTATCAGGTGGATATTACTAACGAAGACTCCATCAAAAAATTGTACCAGCAAGTGGGCCATTTTGATGCTGTGGTGAATACGGTCGGTCATTGTGAATATGCCGACTTCACTGAGATGACGGAAGCACAGTGGATGACCACAGTCATGAGTAAAATGATGGGGCAGATCAATTTGGTGAGACTCGGCCAAAATGCCATTGCTGCTGGTGGCTCTTTTACGCTAATCAGCGGCATACTCAATGTGAGGCCGATTCCCTATGCAATCGCCGATGCCACCACCAGCGGAGCGATTGATACCTTTGTGAAGTGCGTGGCTTATGAAATGCCTAATAACCTTCGTATCAATGTAGTGAACCCTACCGTATTGGTAGAAGCTTGGGGTGTGTATGGGGACATGATGCCAGGTTTTGAACCTGTACCGAGTGCGCTAGTTGGCAAAGCTTTTGAGCGTTCTGTCGATAGCTTTATCACAGGGCAAGTCCTGTATGTGGATGCTTAGATAGCAAGGTAAACTAAAAATTTGAATTTTGTCTGAAACAGACATTTTAAATGTCCCTTACCTTGAAATAATTTAAGGTAAGGGCTTAGATATAAAATGAGATTTTATATCTAAGAAAAATCACAAAGCTTTCTATTAACCGATTGTTTTTGTTAGTATTATCATTTTGTGATTCGCCTATATGGAATTTTGGGCAAGTTTGCTATCAAACAATGGACTGTTCATCTTATGCTTTTCAAAACGTTATTTACCCTGTGCTCATTATTTATCCTTTCGGCCTGTGGATCATCTGACTCTAGCTCATCTTCAGGTTCATCAAACTCAACAACCACATATTCATATGATGAAGGTCTTGCTGCATTCAAGACAGATATTAATGCAACACTACCAACAGGCGTAAGGTACGTTACTGATGAATGTACTTATGATTCAGAGGGGTATGGTGATTCTTACCTTGTTTCCTGTCTTGTACAACGTAGTGAATTAAATGATAAATGGGGCATAGCAACATTAAGTTCATTGGTTGAAACAAATACCCTTAATTTTTCAGCTTATTCAACCTCGACAGCCAGTGATCAGACCATTACGAGTATTGGCAATTCATACCAAGATGAGTTTGTTAAAGGGTACTACGAATCAAACAGCTATGTTTGTGACACAACAAATTGCGTATTAACTGCCAGTAATTTTGATAAAACAACCTGCGTTATTTCAACTCAAGCGTGCAGCTTCAGTGAATATACACTTGATTCACTCGACAGCTTTTTATCTGTATATGGGCGTACTTTGCGAGACAGGTACTTAATGGTAGATAATTTACCAGCACTTCCATCGTTATCCGCAAATTATGGTGATAGTGATCACGCCGACTATATCTCTGGTGAAAGTGGTGTGTATTCAGTAATTGCAAAGGATACAGGCTGGGAAGGAACAGCGGATTGGAAGAAAAGCCTTATTAGAACACCGCTTTGCCTTGAAACGGGTGGTTCTACAGGTACGTGTTATGCCTTTGTAACGGATACTGAAATTCAAGAATGTAAATGGGCTTATCCTGATGGTGAGCAATCTTGTACAGTATATTCAGAAATCCCTGAAAGCTTAAAAAGCCTTATTAGAGATCAACATGATTTTCACGGCTTTAATTATGCAAGAACTCAGGGCTATACATATGATAAAAGCGTTATTATTGTCGATGATGCCTTTGAACCTACACATGGCCTTCATGGTGACAAGTTTACCAATGTAACAATGCTTAAAACAGATGGTTCGTATTTTGGTGTTGACCTAGATGATTCACTAGCACGTTATCAAGGTTCCGATTGGTCAAACACAAGTCAGCACCACGGTAGCTCAACATCATCAGTATTAGCTTTTGAAGGCCCATCAATTGAAGCTTGGAGCATTGGCTTAGGCTGGGCAAATGATATATTGAATCACATTCCATTGGATAGTAGTTCCATTGTAAGTTATGCGTGGGGTGTCGAAGCAGTTGCTTTACCAGCGTCAGGTAACTTTCTTATAACGGCTGGTAATGTTCAAGAGAACTGGTCTGACCCAGCAGAAGCTAATGAGTATGGCTTCTATACTGCTAATTTAACGGAATTAGACAGACTTATTATATTTGGATCAGTTGATATTAATAAGGCCACGACTAGCGTTACGGGCTTTCCTGGTTCTATTGCGGCCATTCAAAATAGGTGGTTGGTTGCTTTAGGTGAAGACGTTCTGGTTGCTAGCTCTATTGGTGGAACCAAAAACTATATTACAGAAGAAGATGGCAACTCTTTTGCTGAACCATCGGGTTCTAAAGCACTTGCTCTGTTAGCTTCAACCTCTGTTTGTCTTGGTAGTACCATCCCAAACCTTATGCAAGTCCTGTTAGACACGGCAGATAAAACATTTACAGGCTATGATGTAGCGGTTCATGGTATGGGACTTCTTGATGTTGAAGCCGCGTTGAAATATATCGAAACTAATTCATGCCCTTAATGAGCAGACTTATATGAAAACATACACCCCTGAGTTTCTTATATTTTTTACAATTTTTATTATAGGCACTCTCTATGTTCGCACTCTTCGATTTAGACGATACCCTTCATGATAAAACCGCGAGTCTAAAGGTATGTGCGGATGTTATATACACTGAATTCCTTTTCGATTTAGCTGTAAACCGAGATGAGTTTACCGCTTCATTTTTGAGTGAAAACTGCATCATTCAGCCTAAAGCTCAGGTTTTTGACATACTTGCTCAAGGTTACTCACTCGATATCTCACTTAAAACAGCCATGTTTCATTTTTTTGATACGCAATTTCATACTTTTTCGAAACGATTCGATCATGTGATTGAAACCATGGACTTCTTAAAATCAGAAAATGTACGCCTTGCCTGTGTCACCAATGGCCGTGACTTTTTTCAACGTAATAAGATAGAGGCACTTGGGCTCGCTAATTATTTTGATGTCATTGTTACATCGGGGGAGCTGGGTGTTAAAAAGCCTAACCCTCTGATATTTAATACAGCATTAGAGCAATTAGGTGCTCAAGCAAAAGAATGTATTTTCATAGGCGATAGTTTGACTGCGGACATGCTGCCTGCAAAACAACTCGGTATGAAAACGGTTTGGGTAAATAGGGTCAACCCAATAAGAAGCAAACCTGATTATGTGGATGCTAAGCTTGAATCCTACTCTCAGTTCGTGGATATTTGGCAGCAGTTAGCTTAGCTAAATCGTTTAGTCACCTTAAATAGGCGCCCTCATGGAAATCATTAAAAGCAAAGCATTCAAAGCCGATCGTGCTTGGGGTGCAAAAGACATTGCCAATATGAATGGCATCACCACGCGATTGCATTGGACAGACCAGCCTTATAAGTGGCATATCAATGATGGCGAAGAAGTTTTTGTGGTCTTAGATGGTCTAGTCAAGATGCTTTATAAAGAAGAGGGTGTCGAGAAATCTGTCTTGTTAAAAACTGGCGATATTTTCTTTGCGTCCATAGGCACAGAGCATGTGGCTCACCCTCAAGGGGAAGCACGCATTCTGGTAATAGAGTCTGAAGGCAGTGTTTGAAATAAGAAAGGATGCTAAATGAATTAAAACGCTTTCACGTCATGGAATAAAGCCTGAAAATTAACGTTAATACTCGCTTAGATTCGCATGAGCCATTATCATGCTGAGCTTATATCCAGTTAACCCATTTAGAAAAAGTAGATCCAATATTATGTCATTGCCACCTTGTACTAAATGCCAATCTGAATACGTTTACCAGGATCAAGAGCTTTTGATCTGCCCTGAATGTGCTTTTGAATGGAATCCCACGGCAGAGGCTGCAGAAGCTGAGTTCACCGTAAAAGATGCTAACGGTACCGCGTTACAAGATGGCGATAAGGTCACCTTGGCCAAAGATTTAAAAGTAAAAAGCAGCTCTTTAGTGCTTAAAATTGGCACAAAAGCCGTGATAAAGCGTGTTCTTGATAAGAAAGATCATGAACTTGATTGCAAAGTAGACGGCGCAGGCGAAATGATGGTGACCGCTAAGTTCGTGAAGAAAGCTTAAATCGTTTTCACCTTAATCGTTTAGCATTTATAACCTTAAGTTTATAGGTTATGAATTATCAAAAACGCTAAAACTCAAATAAGAAAACAGCTAATCAGTCGTTTTCTTATTTGAGTTTTTGTTTCTAATGCCTCTTTGTTCTTTATTGTGCCAGCTTGGTAAACTCATTTTACAGAAAATATTGAGGGATCCTTCGTGGCGGAATCATAGACACTGATTATCTTAAATCAGCTTATTCTTTAAAATAATCATCTATGATTTCTTGATATTCACCACTAGATTTTAATTCTTGTAAATGATGATCAAATTTATCACGCACTTCAGTTAAGTTTTTCACTTTTGAAAAAGCGAGGTAGCTGGGAATATTTTGGATACTAATGGGGAGTTCTTTTATATGATTCATGTCTTTCAGATTTTTAAGAATATATTTTCCACCATGCTGAATGCTTGGGAGAATATCCACCCGTTTATTTAAAAGTAATTGAAAATTTTGAATGGCGTCGTTTGTTTCTTCAATCTCTCGAAAGTTTTTATCTTTTATTGCCTTGTCGAATATTTGGCCATAACTGATTTTACGTACAACGCCTAATTTGAATTCTTTAAGTTCTCTTAGGTCTCCGTGGTATTCAATTTGCGAATCTTTTCTGGCATATAAAGACACAGTTTGTTGCATGAGGACTTGGTTAGAAAAATCAATAAATTGCTCTCTTTCAGGGTTCTTGAACGCAGTAAAAACAGCATCTACGTTACCGTCTTTAATATAACGTATGGCTCTCGCCCAAGGCAGGACTTCAATGGATATAGGTTGCTCCATATCGTTAAAAATACGCTTAACGATATTAACCACCATACCTTTAAGTTTATTATTTTCGGTGTACTCATAAGGAGGGTGTTCAAAGGTAACTAGCCGTAATTTTTTTGCTTGAGATAAGCTACTGAATAGACAAATGAAGACGCCAGATATCATGATTTTTTTGATCAGCATACTTAAACCTTTTAAGAATCCATTTAATTATTTTTCTGTCATTAGAACGGTTACACTTAATATTAAATCATCTCCATCTGACTATTGAATTAAGTTAAAGTATATTTTTCTATTTCGTCAAGGTACTCATTTGAGGTGCCGTCGTTATATTCATTCCTTTTAAGGACCCTAGTGTGAAAATTGCCATTTTGTCGGACATCCATTCCAATATTTATGCCCTTGAGGCTGTCATAAATCACTTTAAACGAAAGTCGGTGGATGTCGTCGTAAACTTGGGGGACATTCTATATGGGCCGATTGCACCACAAGCCACTTATGAAAGGTTACGAGCACTAGAAGATGAATTTAATCTGGTGACCATTCGCGGTAATCAAGATAGACAGATTTACGAAGCCGATGAAGCTGAGCTTAAATCAAACCCGACCATGGCGTTTATTCATGAGGATTTAAGTGACGAAGCAATGGATTGGATGCGTGCTTTACCCTTTGACCGCCAACTTACGGATTACCTGTATTTGTGTCATGGTACGCCAGACAATGACCTCATCTATCTGTTAGAAGATGTCAGTTCAGGGCATGCACAGTTAAGAGAAGACACAGAAATTGAATCCCTATTGGCAGGCAATAAAAGCAAAATTATCATTTGTGGCCATACCCATACCCCAAGAGACTATCTATTAAAGCAGCCTGATCGTACTTCTAATTCTGAGCATGTGGGGGACTATTTAAAAAACACCAATACCATGAGTCAGCGTATTATCAATCCAGGCAGTGTGGGGCTTCAGGCTTATCGTGATGATTTGCCTGTACAGCATGTCATGCAAACAGGGTCACCTGAAGCACGTTATACCTTGCTTGAACTGGGTAAGAATAAAAACATCTACAAGCTGTCCCATGAAAAAGTGCCTTATGATGTGGATAGTGCCGTTAGTTTAGCAAAATCACGAGGCCGTGATGATTGGGTGAAAGCCCTTGAAACAGGGTTTGCCTTAGAAAATTAATGGCTGATTAAAAAGACTGAAGGAAAAGAAAATGTATCAAGCAAGTTGCCTTTGTGGTGCAGTCGAAGTGGAAATACAAGGTGCTATAACGGACATTATTCACTGTCATTGTTCTAAGTGTCGTAAAAGCTCAGGCACGGCTTATGCCACCAATGGGTTTGTGCAGTCAGCGGATTTTTCCATCGTAAAAGGCCAAGGCGCCCTTAATTTTTTTGAGACAGCAAAGGGTAAAAAACGTCATTTTTGTAAGGTATGTGCTTGCCCTGTTTACAGTTCCAATGAAGCAGATACCTCACGGATACGGTTCAGATTAGGCTTGTTAGATTCAGAGATTGAAGAGAGGCCGATTTCCCATAATTTTGTGAGTTCAAAGGCTTCTTGGGATTCACTCGATGAACCCCTACCAAGATATGATGCTCACGAACCGAGCCGTTTGTCTGATGAGACGCCTTGATCTTTGCTAATGCTTTGTTAAAAGCCAACTCGATATACTCATTTATAAAAATAGACTCCGTTATCTCGTTGGTTTTTGCCGCGCTTTAACTTCGCTCAAGACGTTTAAGCATGTGTGTTGTGACTAAAGCCAATTTAAAAGCCAACTCGATATATTTACTTATAGCGTTATTCTTTATGTTTAATGAGGTCTTAGCTTAAGTAGTGGCTTCTTGTTAAACTCAATAAATACTTGATGTGAAAGGTTTATAAAATGAAAAAGATACTAATGGCTATTGGTATGTCGGCTTTATTGGCTGGCTGTTCTGATAATGAAGTGGGTGATATCTCTTTGGGTTTATTTACCTTGAAGGATATCAAGGTATCGTCAATGAAGGATGACAAGGTGGCGGGTGTGACTTGCCATGTGGCGTCGATTGAAGCCAATTTGAGTTTGTCTGACCCGAGTGATTCATCCATTTCATGCCGTCAGACAGGCGAAATTACGCCAGAGATGATTGCTGATCTTGATCAATCTAAATCGGGTGAAGTGGTGTTCAAACAATCGAAAAGTATTTTCTTTAAAACCATGAAAGTACGCCGTATTTACGATGCTGAAAATCAAACGCTGCTGTATCTCTCTTACACCACCAAGGAAACCGATGGCAGCTTTAAACACAGCTTGTCGACAGTGCCGCTTTGGGGGACTAAAGCCTATATTACTCATGTCGAAACAACCATAAGGTGACATAAAACAACCAAAAGTTGACATCTTAGACAAGCATAAGCTGACATCGACCATATTCTGTAATTTAATTACATATTAATACTAGTTTAATATGTAGTGTTACGGTAACTATTATTGAGTTTTATATAGTTAAAGTGTGTCTAAGAAAGTGGGTGCGATTCATAGTTCAACGTTTAATCATTTTCATAAAATTCCTATAACGAGCAAAGGAAGTGAAAAGTCATTTGAATTGAATGTTGAGTTGAGAGAATTGAAAGAAAACAGCATAGGTGTGGTTAATGCTTATGGTTTATCCAAGAAAACGGGTACACCTATATCTGTTCCTAAAGAATTACGGTAAAAAGAACTAATAACAAAGGCAAAACTTACTGTTAATGTTGTCATCCAAAAACTTCAAATTATTGATACTAGGCGTTTCTGTATTCACAATGCTCTTTGAACTGAGATAGCTTTTTAAAGATTGATGGTTTTTTTCATTATTTATTTCTCGCTATGCAGTTTTCTGTAACATTAACAATGGCTCTTCCAAGAGCATACCAGAAAGTCAATTTTTCATATTGTAATCGCATAGTTAATTTGGGTACGGTGGATTTGTAATTGGATCATCCAGAGATAACTTGGCGAAAGATAGAATATATCTGGAAAGGTAATTCCCTATAACCAATCTTTTGAGATATCAATAATCCATTGCCTTACTGAAAGAATTTTATCTGTTTGCATATTACTGACAGGTGTCACAAAGAAATATGCTGGTTTTCGTCCCATATCAGCATTTAGCTCAAAAGGGATGATAAGTTGACCTGTCTCAAGGTATTTCTTTGCAAATTCTCTGTTAACTAAAGCGACACCTAAACCTGAAAGTACTGCTTCGAAAGTATGTATTGAATTAAGAAACCACAGCTGTCCACGTGCTTTTATGTGAGCATAACCGCTGTTAGCGAGGTAATTGTCCCATTGTACTAAGCGTCGCTCGGTGTATATAAGCCTGAAGTTTTGTAAATCATCAGGGCCGTCTAGTTGTTTTCCATCCTCTAGTAATGCAGGACTGCAAACGGGACACATATCTTCTGAAAATAGAAATTCACTGTGTACGTTTTCCCACCCACCAAATCCATAACGAATAGTGCAGTCTACTTCGTCCTTTTCAAAATCTAGATAACGTAGTGTATCGACTAATCTTAGCTTTAGTTGTGGGTGCATTTCATAAAATGACGCCAATCGTGGGATAACCCAACTTTTTAAAAGCATCGGCGGTACCGCAAGAGAAATTACTTCACTATCACCTTGTTGCACAAGGTCTCGGGTCGCTTCTTCTACATCATCAAATGCTAAACGTAGACGCACTAAATATTTTGCGCCTGAATCAGTTAATGCCACACGCCGGTTAAAACGACGGAATAAACTAGTTTGAAGTTCTTCTTCCAATTTTTGAACTTGATGGCTTACGGCTGCAGGCGTTACACATAGCTCATTAGCTGCGTCTTTAAAGCTAAGTAGTCTGGCAGCGGCTTCAAAAGCTCGTAGTGCAGACATTGAGGGTAATCGTCTCATTATTCACATCCAATATTTTCAACTTAGTTTAACTAATCTGACAACCCTAATTTTAATCGTTTGTGGTTGCTTCAGTAAAGTTTGATTATATCAACAACACAGAATGACTTCTCATTTTTTATATTGTTGGTGGATTTTGGTATGAATAAAGCAATAACAACGAAACCCTTGGAAGGTGTCTTAGTAGTCTCCATTGAGCAAGCATTGGCTGCGCCTTTATGCTCTTGTCGTTTGGCAGATGCAGGTGCCCGTGTCATAAAAATTGAACGAGAAACAGGTGATTTCGCCCGTAATTACGATGATGCGGTTAATGGTGAATCATCTTATTTTGTTTGGACAAATCGAGGTAAAGAGTCAGCTATTTTGGATATTAAATCAGCTGAGGGCCTTGAGGTTTTACATAACATGTTGGCGAAAGCTGATGTATTTATTCAGAACCTGGCTCCAGGGGCCGCGGCAAGACTTGGTTTAGGTTCTGAATCCCTGAGGTCTCGTTATTCACAGTTAATTACCTGCGATATCTCCGGTTATGGCGAATTGGGTGAATATAAAAATATGAAGGCCTACGATCTACTTATCCAATCTGAAAGTGGATTAGTGTCTGTCAGTGGTGGCCCTGAAAGCTATGGCCGTATTGGTGTCTCTATATGTGATATTGGTGCAGGTATGAATGCACTCAGTGGTGTTTTATTAGCATTAGCAAAACGTGAGAAAACAGGTGTAGGAAGCTCGGTAAAAGTGTCCTTGTTTGATGGTGCTGCAGATTGGATGTCGGTGCCTATTTTACATCAAAAATATACAGGTAAAGGGCCTAATCGTGCTGGTCTAAAACATCCTTCGATCTCGCCTTATGGTGAATATCAATCTGGTGATGATAAAACCATTGTTATATCGATACAAAACGACCGTGAATGGAGTCGCTTCTGTGATGAGCTATTAGCACAACCTGATCTGAAACAAGATGAACGTTTTTCAAGTAATAATCAGCGTGTAGCTAATCGAACTGTATTGGATACGATAATTTCAAACTGCTTTAGTCATTATAGCGGTGCTGATCTTCGAAAAAAATTATACGACAGTGGAATAGCTTTCGGTTTAGTTAATCATACCGAAGATTTAGTTAATCACCCCCAACTTCGATACGTTGAAGTGAATACTCCTTCTGGTCCCGCCAGCATTGTTGCTTCGCCTGTGATTTTAAGTGATGACAACCAGGTTTTTGGTTCTGTGCCTGCTCTTGGAGAACATACTTCTGCACTTATCTCCGAATTTTCGAATGACAGTAGGGGGCTTGTTTAATGATAACAGTCCCAAATTATACCGATTGGATCGGACAACAGGAAAAGCAACAGGATCATATTCATGGTGCTCGTGTTCAAGCCTTAGCTGCCACGCTTGATGTGAAAGTTAACCCTGATGCTGAATTAATTCCTCTTTGGCATTGGATTTTTTTCAATCCTATACATCAAGCCTCTGAGCTTGGGCATGACGGTCATGCTCGTAAAGGTGGGTTCTTACCGCCAATAAATTTACCTCGTCGTATGTGGGCAGGCGGAAGGTTTAAATTTATTAAACCTCTCAATGTAGGAGACACGATTAACCGTGTTTCTACTATTAAAGATATAGCGCTTAAAAATGGTAAAAGTGGTGATTTGGCTTTTGTAACTGTTCAACATGATATCCGTGGAGAAACTGGCGGTCATTGGGTTGAGGAGCACGATATTGTTTATCGTGCGGCATCAGAAACTCCTTGGAAAAGGCCAGATAATCCGAAAATAGACTTAGAACCTTACGACTGGTGTAAGCATATATCACCTGACCCAGTACTGTTATTTCGGTACTCCGCACTCACGTTTAACGGGCATCGTATTCATTATGACCGTGAATACTGTCAACTGGAAGAGGGCTACCCTGGGCTCATTTTTCATGGACCCCTTACCGCAACACTTTTATTAGAACTGTTACGAGAGCGGTTACCTAATGCCGAAATCAAGGAATTTCAGTTTAAAGCCTTACAACCATTATTTGATCATCTCCCATTAAGTATTCACGGACGTTTAGAAGGCGATCGTGTCTTGCTCTGGGCAAAAGATTCCATGCTACAGCGAGCAATGGAAGCTGTAGCTTGGATTTAAATAAATTTAATAAAAATAAATAGGAAATCAATATGAATAAATTCATAGCAACAATACTAACCTGTAGCACGCTATTTGTTGGAACAATGAATAGTGTCCTTGCCGCCGATAAAATTACAATCAAATTTTCTCACGTAGTGTCAGAAAATACCCCGAAGGGACAGATGGCATTACGTTTCAAAGCGTTGGTTGAAGAACGTGTTGGTGATCAAATAAACGTGGAGGTTTATCCGAATAGTCAATTGTTTGGAGATAATAAGGTACTGGAAGCAATGTTACTTGGTGATGTCCATTTTGCAGCACCCACGTTATCAAAATTTTCTCGGTACACAAAAAAATTACAAGTGTTTGATTTACCATTTCTATTCGACGACATGAAGGCTGTTGAGCGTTTTCAGCAAGGTGTTTATGGGCAGGATTTACTTCTCTCGTTAGAAGATAAAGGATTAATTGGTTTAGGATATTTACATAATGGTATGAAGCAGCTGTCTGCTAGTAACCCCCTAAAAATACCTGAGGATGCATCCGGAAAAAAATTCAGGATTATGTCTTCAGATGTATTAAGAGCACAGTTTGAAGCGATTGATGCCGTTCCTTTAAAAAAGCCATTCTCAGAAGTATTTACTCTATTACAAACCAAAGCTATCGATGGGCAAGAGAATACCTGGTCTAACATATACTCTAAAAAATTCTTTGAAGTTCAGCCTTTTATAACGGAATCAAACCATGGTTTGGTTGATTATATGATTGTGACATCGTATCAATTTTGGGCGAGCCTTGATGAAAAATTACGTTTAGAAATTGAAACAGCTATGGATGAAGCTATCGCTCTTGGTAATCAAGTTGCAGATGAAAAATCACGCAGTGATCGTCAAATGATTATTGATTCTGGTCGATCTAAATTAATTAAGCTAACTCATGGAGAACGTCAACAGTGGGTTACTGCGATGAAACCTGTGTGGAAACAATTTGAAAATGAAATCGGTTTAGACCTAATTAATGCTGCAAGGGCATCAAATAGATAACGCAATATAACGAAAAGATGGGCCTTAACGGGCCATCTTTATTATCTCATGTTAATGAGCTGCGATTGTCTTGTAGATGGTGGATAGAATGATTAAAAAAATGGTTTCGAATCTCGAAGAGGGATTTATATCCCTGCTCTTGATTTCAATGACTTTATTAGTGTTTGTTGAGGTGGTTGCTAGGTTCGGTTTTAACACTGGCATTCATTGGGCACAAGAAGCGACGTTGTTAATGGCTGCATGGTTTGTGTTATTTGGTGCTTCTTACGGTGTAAAAGTTGGTGCTCATATTGGTGTCGATGTTTTTGTGAAAATAATGCCAGTTAATAAACGACGAATTGTAACACTGCTCGTTATCTTGCTTTGTCTTGTTTATTGTTGCCTATTTTTATACGGCTCATGGATATATTTAAGCACGATGAGAATGATAGGAATTGAGATGGACGATATTCCAATTCCTAAGTGGATACCTATGAGTATTTTAGTAATTGGTTTTGTTTTATTGATAGTTCGCTTTCTCCAACTTGCTTGGAAAGTCATGAATGGCCAAGCCAATGGCTTAAGCTTCGCCGATGAAGCTGCAGAATCGATGAAAATAGCGAAAGACATACAAAACACAGCGTTAGGGAAGGATCATAATAAGGAATCACTCAGTGTAAAGGGAGATAAGTCATGACTATTGCCGCTCTGTTTATAACCTTATTTTTCTGTATGTTTATTGGTATGCCGATAGCAATTGCATTGGGTTTATCATCGGTTGCTACTATCTTGATGTTCTCAAATGATTCGCTAGCGTCAGTGTCACTTAAGTTATTTGAAGCAACCTCTGAACATTACACACTCCTAGCCATTCCTTTCTTTGTATTGTCATCCGCTTTTTTGTCAACCGGTGGTGTCGCTAAGCGTTTGATTAATTTTGCTGTTGATACTGTCGGTCATATTAAAGGCGGTCTGGCAATGGCTTCTGTTATGGCTTGCATGTTGTTTGCTGCTGTTTCAGGTTCATCTCCAGCAACGGTAGCCGCGATTGGTACTATTTGTATTGCAGGTATGGTGCGCTCTGGATACCCCCAGTCTTTTGCTGCGGGCGTTATTGCTAATGCGGGGACATTAGGAATATTAATACCACCCTCAATCGTCATGTTGGTATATGCGGCGGCAACCGAAGTGTCTGCTTCACGTATGTTTATGGCAGGGGTTATTCCTGGGTTGATGATGGGTCTGATTTTAATGATAGCCATTTACATAGTGGCTCGTATTAAAGGGCTACCATCACAGCCATTTCCAGGCTTTATACAACTTGCACGTTCCGGTGTGATTGCATTGGGTGGGATGATGTTAATTATCATTGTATTGGGTTCAATTTATGGTGGTATTGCTTCACCGACTGAAGCTGCGGCAGTTGCTGCTGTGTATGCCTATTTTATTGCAGTTGTCGGTTACCGTGATATTGGTCCAATGAAGGGTGTTAAGTGGCAGAAAGTGAACGAGAATTTTGTGTCAGCCTCCATTCGCAATGCAGTACAGATGTTGATAGCAATACCTAAATCTTTTACTGATCCTGAAGTACGTAAAGTCATTCTTGATGCATCTAAAGTATCTTTGATGCTGTTATTCATTATTGCAAATGCAATGCTGTTTGCTCATGTTTTAACAACAGAGCGCATACCTCATACCATTGCAGAATCAATAATTTCTTGGGGGTTACCTGCTTGGGGCTTCTTGATTGTGGTTAATGTTTTGTTGCTAATTGCCGGTAACTTTATGGAACCCTCTGCGATTATTCTAATCATGGCGCCTATCTTATTTCCAATTGCAACACAGTTGGGAATTGATCCCATTCACCTAGGCATCATTATGGTTGTGAATATGGAAATTGGAATGTTAACGCCTCCAGTAGGACTGAACCTCTTTGTCACAGCAGGAATCACTGGACAAAATATGATCTGGGTCATTAAGGCATGTCTACCATGGTTATGTTTGTTATTAAGCTTTTTAATATTAATAACCTATGTACCGCAAATATCACTATTTCTTCCTGAATATATAGATCAGCTTAATGGTTATTAACCCTATGAAATTAACTAAAGTGGAGCTGAATATGCGCCAATTAAAAACGTTTAGAAGTTATCTTTTTGTACCTGCAAATCGTTCTGATTTTATAGCCAAAGTGCATCAAAAAGGAGCTGATGTTGTTGTATTGGATCTTGAAGATAGCGTTCTTCAAGAGTTTAAAGGATCAGCACGAGAACAACTGCTTGATTCAATGAAATTATTAAAAAAACAAAAACAATCAATCGCAATACGGATTAACTCAGATTTAGAAAATTTATCTGCTGACCTAGCCTCAATAGATTTATGCCAAGTAGATAGCTTATTACTGCCTAAAGCAGAGGACGCAAGTGTTATCAATTTTATTGCTACCTACCTTGCTCAGATTGAAGAACGTCAAAATATTGTAATTGGTAGCACCTCATTGATACCCATGATAGAAACGTGTCGGGGTGTATTTAATATGCGTGAAATTGCAAATTCAACACCAAGGGTTATTGCCCTGGCACTCGGTTCAGAGGATCTATCTCGTGAGCTTGGTGTCCCGCCAACTCAAGAGAGTTTAATCAACGTATGCCAACGAATGGTACTTGTTACTGGTGAAGCAGGTATCGCTGCATTAGGTTTTCCTGGGTCTATAGGGGAATTTGGTGATCGTTTCAAATTATCTGAGCAACTGACGATTGCGAAAAACATTGGGTTTAGTGGCGCTCTCTGTATTCATCCAGTGCAAGTAAATGAAGCAAACCTTATTTTTGTTTTTAGTAGAGAGCAACAACAATGGGCCTCGCAAGTTATTGCAGCGATGGCGGAGGCTGATCTACAAGGGCTAGGTGTTTGTAAGTTAGATGGCCGTATGATTGATGCGCCAGTACTTGCTCTGGCTCATCAAATAATATCCCAACAAATAAGTTGATTAAGGGCGAAAGTTTAATGCTTATTTCACATTTAGATCATTTAGTCCTAACCGTGGAAAATATCAATAAAAGTTGTTCTTTTTACAATAAGGCGCTTGGTATGAAGGTTGTAACCTTCGGTGAAAACCGCAAAGCCCTTAGTTTTGGTGATCAGAAAATTAACCTCCATTCTGTCAAAAAGCCATTAGCACCACATGCAAAAAATGCTGTTTCAGGATCTGCTGATTTATGTTTGATTACTAATTTCCCCCTAGAACTAGTCAAACAACACCTTCAAGAGGAGAGCGTTATTATTGAGTTGGGTCCGGTTACTCGAACGGGAGCTTGTGGGGTTATAGAGTCACTTTATTTTCGAGATCCTGATGGCAATCTAATAGAACTAGGTAAATATGATGATTGAGTCTCTTGGGAACATACGAATAAGCCAATGTTATTAGCTGAGTTAAATTCTAAACCTCTATAAGACGTATACCTGGCTAATTGGTATCCTATAAAAGTTCGTTAAGTTAGATTTTTTGACATAATTTAACGTACTTTTATAGAATTAACGTCTGCGGCTCGAATCATTAGCTCAACTTGAAGCACATTAAAAGGGTAAAAAACATGGCAAGTTTATTGCTATTCTTTTCGAGGCCTTGGTACCTAGCTTTCACAAAACAAAAATTACACTTGATGATTCGAAACGAGTGTTCCACTTTTGAACGCAAATTCAGTTTTAATCGAACTTTATTAATACGAGGTGCTTTTTAAGGCTTTCATTTTACTCGGGATTTCAGCTAATAAGGACGACACGAATAAGTCCAGTTGCCTCAATGTGTGGATAAAAGGGTATGTTTCTATTGTTAGGTTAATATTAAACCTAAAAATAAATATGCTGTAATTTTGTCATTATATTACAAACAGAAAAATTTAAATGTCATCTTATGGTTGTTTCGACAACTCAATAGGCTTATTTAACTTTAAACCGTTTTAAGCAGGCTGGTGGGCCTGTTTAAAACTATTAAATATCTCATCTAACATCTCATTTACATCATCTGGTTCGTCTTGGCTATTGCTATAACTTCGTAAACCCATTACTTGTATTTGCATCCACTTGGCTAAACGTTGTGGATTTGATTCTACTTTTATCAGACCTTGCTGTTGTGCTGTTTTGAAAAGCGCGGCGAAACCTTCTTCTATTTCTTGTACCCCTTTTTGCGCCAATTGTCTTAAGTTGGCATTGTTACCATCTAATTCTGAAATACTTTTTACCAGAAAACAGTTTTTTACCTCTCCTTCCTTTTCATTGATCGCCACATCTTTAATAAATTCATAAAGCGCCGTAATGGGGTTTTCAAAGCGGGCAGAATAGTCGCAAAGCTGAGTCGAACTGTAATTTGAATAGGCTTTTAAGCACTCTTCAAATAAGGTTTCTTTATTGCCGAAAGCCGCATAAATACTACCAGGGCGCATATCTAGCTCATCCTGAAGATCACGCATTTTAGTGGCTTGAAAACCTAACTTCCAGAAGAGGTTAGTGGCATTTTTAATGGCTAATTCACGATCATATTTCATAGGACTATCTAATAATTTAAAAATAAATTGAACATTTGTTCAATTGTAGCTTGAACATCCGTTCAAAACCACCTAGGATTCACTTATTGAACAAGTGTTCAAGCGAGCTTTCTTTACAACGAAGCACTTAAACTCCATTAAAATTTGAAAAGGTAATCGAATGACCGACTTTACACTTCACACACAAGAATCAGCACCGGAAGCGGCAAAACCTTTATTAGTAAATTCAGTGAAAGATTTTGGTATGATCCCGAACTTACATGCTGTGATGGCAAGTTCTCCCGTATTATTGCAAGGCTATCAAACGCTTCACACCTTGGCGCAACAGACAAGCTTTGATGCAGATGAGTTGACGGTTGTTTGGCAAACTATCAATGTAGAGCATGCTTGTCACTACTGTGTGCCAGCCCATACCGCCATTGCCCATTCTATGAAAGTTGGCGCAGATGTTATTGAGGCTTTACGCAATGAAACAGCTTTGCCTAATGCAAAATTGGAAGCGTTGCGGACTATGACTTTGGCGATATTAAAGGACAGAGGGCAAGTAGATAATGCGGCGTTAGGTGCATTTTATTCAGCAGGGTATGAGCAAAAGAATTTGCTTGAAATTATTTTAATCCTGTCACAAAAAGTGATGAGTAACTATGTAAATCATGTGGCCGACACCCCAATTGACAAACCTTTTAAAGCATTCGAATGGCAGAAGAAATAAGGTTTAATTCCTTTAAAATTAAAGCATAAAATCCGCTATGGCCTTTGTCATGGCGGATTTCATGCTGTCTAACCGAACTAAGGTTGTTGTTTGCTTGGTGCAATAACGATTTCACGAATACACACATTTTGTGGTTGTGTATAAGCAAAAGTCACGGCATTAGCAATATCAATTGGGCTTAATACACCACCCATTTCATCTTTCCAACTATCGTATCCTGCTTTTATTTCGTTAGAACTTGTGTGCGATAACAGCTCAGTTTCAACGGCGCCAGGCGCTATGGTAATAATACGCACATTGGAGTTAGCAACTTCTTCACGTACATTTTCTGATATAGCATGAACGGCAAACTTAGAGCCACAATAGGCCGCATGGCTTGGGAAGGTTTTACGACCAGCAATGGAGCTAATATTAATAATAGTGCCGGTATTTCGTTCTTTCATCGGTGCTAATACAGTCTGCATGCCGTTTAATAAACCAATGACATTCACATCAAACATACGTTGCCATTCATTAGGGGCTTGATCTTCTATCTGACCTAACAACATGACACCCGCATTATTAACAAGGCAATCTGTTGGGCCGTATTGTTTTTCGGCTTTGCTAACCGCCTGCTTGAAACCCTCATAATCATTTACATCAAGTGCTTCACAGAGTGTGTTAGGCAGGTTTAAATCGCGTAATTTATCAACACGGCGGGCCAAGAGTAAAAGAGGGTGGCCTTGTTCACTTAATTGTTTTGCGATTGCTGCGCCAATACCTGAACTTGCTCCTGTTATGACAACTAATTTTTTCATTTACGATTTCTCACTTTTAAATTAATAAAGATTTAATGATTTGATACAAACGCAAAAAGCGTCTTATTCGCTGATGGGGTAATAATAAAGCGGCTTTTATTGTTTAAATATGGGGTATTAGTTCAATGATTGTGAACTATAAGTGCGCAATGGTTTTGGACGCTATAAACTATGGTGATACTGGGTTCAACGTATGAGCTTAAAGACGACAATGTCAGTGAGGAACCATAGTGCTTAAAGATATTAGTTTGCCGGACATTCAGGCTTTTGTAGTCATTGCCCAACAGGGTAGTTTTACAAAGGCTGCAGACATTTTAGGCTGTTCTCGTTCTTATTTATCGCGTCAGTTAAATCAATTAGAAGCACGACTAGGGGTGAGTCTAATCATTAGAACCACTCGTACTCAGCGATTGACTCAACAAGGGCAAACTTTATTTGAGCAGTGTCAGCAAAGTTTTAATAGGATAGAGTCGGCAATCTCTGGTGCATTAGAGAGCACTAATGAGATAGCGGGACCACTTAAGATCAACTGTGTTGGGGGCTATATTGGTGAAACGCTTATTGTTGAGCTAATTAATGGTTTTTCTCGGCGTTATCCTGAAATTGATATCACACTGGATTTTGATAGTCGCCGAGTAGACCTTATATCAGGGGAGTTTGATTTTGTATTTCGTATGGGACGTCTTGACGATTCGGGGTTAATTGCCAGAAAACTGATGGACATAGAGATAGTGACCTTAGCAAGTCCAGAATACTTTAAAGCTAAAGGTCGACCATCACACCCTAGGGCTTTAAAACAACACCATTGTATCACCGGGTCTGTCAAAAATTGGCGCTTTTTGTCAACAAGTCTTAAGGGTAAAAAGGGTGAGTCTGTAACCGAAGATGTTCAGGTAAGAGGCCCCTTCAGTTGTAAAAACGGCCATGCTATGGTCAATAATGCTAAGGCGGGTTTAGGCATAGTTAGGGTTCCCGCTATGTATTGTCAGAGTGAATTAGCCAATGGAGAGTTAGTGCCTTTATTTAGTGAGTGGCAAGCGGCAAGCGTGGCGCTAAATTTAATTTACCTTCAAGATAACTATCAAAGTAAGAAGTTAAGCGTATTTAAAGATTATGTGATTCGTTATTTTGAATCTAACGCTAAACAAACGACATAAGAAGACAGAAGAATATTTAAGGAAGAGGTTTTGAAAATAACATTAAGGGCAATGCATGAGGACGAGTTTGAAGGTTATAAAGAATACTTCATTGGGGATTATGCTCAAGAGATAATGGACAACTACGGACACTCAAATCTAGTGGCATTACAAATGGCAAAGGAGGCCATAAATGCTTCTTTTCCAGATGGAATAAGCACTGAAAATACAAGTTTATTATCGATTGACCTGATTGAAAACTCACTACAAGAAAACGAGCTATCAGATGTGAATGTTATTGAGCGCGCTCAATTAGCAGGTTATCTGTGGCGAATTATTAATGAAAAAGATGATTCTTGTTTTATCTCAGACTTTTATATCTTGCCGTCAATGCGTTCAAAAGGTTTAGGTAAACTTGCGATAGCTGCGCTTGAGTGTGCGTTAAAAGAAGAAGGTGTTCATCAGATTAAACTTAGAGTCGCTTACCAAAATGTAAGGGCGACGCAATTGTACAAAGCCATGGGGTTTAATATTACTGGCATTAATATGAGTAAGTTACTCACATGAACAAGAGATAGGGCGCTACCTCTTGTTCATCACTGATGCGACCATTACCTGACTATCCGCTAATTAATACCCATTAACCGGTATTAATTAGGGTTGGCTTATCTTAATCTGGAAACTTGATCAAAACCAATCCCCCAATCATCTAGTTTCACTTCATCTATGACAACAAAAGTGACTTGCGGGTCCTTGTTTAATACATCGACCATGACTTGGGTACAGCCTCTTATAATGGCCTGCTTTTGTTCACGGGTAACACCTTCATCTGTGATTTTGACATTAATATAGGGCATGTTTATTCCTTAAGTAGTTTGTATTGTTTTAAGCTTATGATGGGAGGGGTTTTGTAAATATCCTTCTAGTACTTCAACCATGTCTAACACCGAAAGAGAACCTGATATCAGGGTTTTTTCGTCTAAAATAAATGTAGGGATACGGCTAATATTAAAGGCTTTATATGCGAGCTTTTTTTGATTGAGGGTTTGTTTTAAAACGCCACTTGAAAGTGCTTCTTTGCCCGCTTGTCTGTTTAATCCAATTTCCTCAATAATATCGAGTAAAACGCCTTCGTTACTGATATCCAAACCTTGCTCAAAATAGGCTTTAATCAGGTGCCCATAAAAGCGTGTTTGAAGGTTGAAGTTGTGAGTCCAACGCATTAATAAATGGGCTTTATGGGTGTTGTAATAATGCGTACGATTTGCAAAGTCTATAATAACGCCTGCCTTATTAGCGGTACGCACTAAACCGGCTTGATAGTCATCAAGTTTATTCTGTGACCATCCCATTTGACGTTTAAAATAGTGGCTGATGAGCTCACCCGAAGGTGCCATTGTTGGGTTTAATTCAAAGGGTAAAAATTGGAAATCTACTTCAATCTCTAATTGCTCAATGGCATGTTTCATATTCATATAGCCAATAGGGCACCATGAGCAAACAAGGTCCATTAGCATTTCAATTTTTACTGGATTAGTATTAATTGGCTTATGTTGATTCAAATTCGACATAGCTGTTTTTACCTTATATCCGTATACATTTTATTGACGATTAACCAATGCCCATTTTCTTTTAACAAGCCTAAAAAATCGATGTAGTGGAAGTCAAAAAGAGGGCACTCAATTTTGGCCATGGCCTGATCTTTTATCAGATCAAGGGATATAATTTTAAAATCAAAAGCCTGTCCCAGCTGCTTAGGCGACTCTCTTTGAGAAACATCATCAAGCCAAGTAGTCAATGAGCGACGTTTGTTAGCAGCCTTTAACCAGGCGTCAGGATGAAAGATCCCAGCTAATAACGCCGTATCACCGAGGTATAGTCCCTCGAAGTATTGATTAATAATGTGGTTTATTTTGTCAAAATCCGTCTCTTTTGAATTTGTCATTCTGATCTCCTTAAGTATGGGAATCTGAGCTAAGTGCACTTTCTGCCGCTAGGACGCTTTGATAACTAGGCATGTTTTGTACGCCTTCTAGCATGCGCTTACTGTTAACACCCAATTCAATATCAACAGGAAAATAAACACCCCAACTTGCATAAACCGTTAACATTATGTCTGCAGGTGAGGGGGATTTACCACCCAGATACTGAGACCCTAGCGCGTTTTGTTGTGCTAGTTCATTTTCAATGACCTGCCATAATCGGTTGATCTCAGCAGCAGCACTTTCTAGCGCTTGCTGCTTTACGGTTTCATCTTGAATATGTTGGCTTATGAAAAACAGTCTGCCATAGGCAGGGTGCATAGTTGCATTGGCAAACATGATGTCCTGAATGGCTTTTTGGCGTTCAAGACCTTGTGACGCTAATAAGGTATTAGGGTGTTTATCGAGTAAATATAAGAGAATGGCGGCACCTTCGGTTAAGTTGTTTTCACCATCATTAAGGACAGGGACTGCGCCAATTGGGTTAATTGTTTTGAAGTTATCTTGCTTGTTAGCATCAAGCAAAGTGAAGGTTTGCTTAAGTTCATTTAAAACGACTTGTGTGGCTACAGAGCATGCCCCTTGAGAATAATAAAGTGTATACATAGGTCTCTCCAATCAATAATTAAATAGGTTATCGCGAGTATTTAAAGGTCAATGCCTTTATGCGATAAAGAGAGTTTAGGTATTTAGTCTGTTTACATATATACCAGTAATGTGGATATACTGTTCTCAAATTGATGACAGTGATTTTGCTTTATTTACGCTGAAAATTGCTAACATGGCTCATTCAAAAGTAGATAACCCATTAAACGAGATACCAATGGATAAATTGAGAGCCATCAGGCTATTTGTGAAACTGGCTAAACTGGGAAGTTTTACCAAGGTTGCAGAACAAACCAATACCTCAAAGTCTATGATCAGTAAGGAGATAGCACGTCTTGAAGATGATTTGGGTGCGCGTTTATTACATAGATCAACTCGTAATCTTCAGTTAACTCATGTGGGTGAAGGCTATTTACAAAGGGCCATTGAGATTCTAGATAAGCTGGATGATGCGGATAATTTTGTGAGTGACCTACAAGACACAGTGCGAGGCAAGTTAAAAATTAACGCCCCCATGGCCCTTGGCATCACAGACTTATCCTTATTATTCGCTGATTTTATGCAAGAAAACCCTGATATTGAGCTCGATATTCACCTAGGTGATGAAAATGTCGATCTGGTTGCCCAAGGCTTTGATTTGGGTTTGAGAGCCTCAAGTCGGCCTATCGATTCAAATTATGTGGGAAAGCCTTTAACGCGTTTTACCTACAAGGTCTGTGCGTCACCTGATTACCTTAAAAATCATAATCCAATCCTATTGCCTAAAGATTTAAGCGAGCATAACTGCTTTGTTTACAGTTATTTTCAAGGCAAGGATGTGTGGCCCATTGAAGAGGGTATTGCCGTAAAGGGGCGCTTAAAAGTGAACAGTACCTTGTTTATGATGGATGCTATCAAACAAGGTTTAGGCTTGGGTTTTATTCCTGATTTTGTCTGTCAAAAGATGATTGAGTCAGGTGACGTAGTAGAGGTATTAGCCGAGGCAAACAAGCCCAAATTAACACTTTATGCGCTTTACCCAGCGAGACATTTTGTACCTGCAAAATTAGTTCAGTGTATTCGCTTTTTAGAAGCTTGGTTTGATGACAATAAACCAAGCTAGTCATTATCTAATTATTACTAGGGTAAGGTGACTAAATCAGGTTATTGAATAGATTCAATATAGGCAAAGACATCATAGGTATCTTGTTTCGTTAGAATGCCTTTCCAAGCTGGCATGCCTTGTTCAACTTTGCCTTCAAGCACGCGATAAGACAGCATCATTCTCGGTTTAAAAAAACTGTTAAGCTTTTTTACCAGGTTAGCAGGTTTGTTGCTTAACGTGCTGGCGGCAGGGCCATCGCCCATGCCCTTAGTGCCATGGCAAACAAGACAGTTTGTTTGATATTTTAACGCCCCATTTTTAATATCATCCGCAGCGTTTACGTTAAGGCTACTTGTGATAAGGATAAGGCTGATTATATGGGGGAGGTGTTTGTTCATAATCTCACTGCGTTTAATGTTTATAAATGATTGTCATTAGTATTTATTTATATTAAAAGGCGTGTTGTCAATAAATTGTGTAAGGCTCAAAATTTATTTAGCAGTATGCCAATG
>Ga0209292_1001406_pt1 | contig 29363 bp, 30 predicted proteins | sample GOMGulsemesocosm_2_FD_184634 | JGI IMG/M metagenome (GOLD analysis project Ga0209292, IMG submission 184634) | Methane-oxidizing microbial communities from mesocosms in the Gulf of Mexico - GOM9C Gulf of Mexico (SPAdes) (version 2) | ecosystem: Environmental > Aquatic > Marine > Cold seeps... | reverse complement strand
CCAAATTTAATATTATTCTCGATGGTGTCAGAAAACAAAAAAGGGTCTTGGGGTACAAAACCAATTTGATTCCTTAGGTCGGTTAAATTAGCGCCAGTGATGTTTTCTCCATCAATTAAAATAGCGCCATTTGTAGCGTCATACAATCGAGCGATTAGATTGATAATTGACGATTTTCCTGACCCTGTTTTACCTAATATAGCAATGGTTTCGCCTTTTAGTACTTTAAAATTCACGTTATTTAAAGCAGTTATATTCGTGTCATCATAGGTTAAGCTTACATTTTTAAACTCTATGGTGCCATTAATTACCGTTTTAGTATCGTTTGTGTTAATGATTTCTGGTATTTGTTCTAGGAATTCATTTATTCTTTGTTGAGAGGCTTCAGCTTGCTGAATCATTGATGTTACCCAGCCTACAATTGCTACTGGCCAAGTTAAAATATTAACATATAAAATAAATTCTGCAATTACTCCAATTGGAATCTCACCTGCTATGTACTGTTTCCCCCCTATGTAAATAACGAGTAAATTACTGACTCCAATTAATAGAACCATTAAAGGAAAAAAGATTGCTTGAACTTTATATAAATCGATATTTTTGTTTTTACTTTCGTTTGCTAAATCATCAAAATTAGCAATAATGGACTTTTCAATTCCGTAAGATTTTACAACATTGATTCCCGAGAAAAACTCTTGATTAAAGGTTGTTAGTTTGGATAGATATTGCTGTACTACGGTACTTTTTTCATTAATTACTTTGCTTAGAATAAAGATTGAAATCGATAACACCGGAAAAGGAATTAATGTGTAAGCTGTTAATACTGGGTCGATACTAAACATTTGGTAAAAACCTACTACAAATAAAACAATCATATTCATGCTGTACATAATTGCAGGCCCAAAATACATCCTTACTTTAGAGACATCTTCACTTATTCTATTCATCAAGTCCCCAGTCCTATTTTTATTATAGAAATTTAGAGATAGTCTTTGGTATTGCTGATAGATTTCGTTTTTTAAATCAAATTCAATTAGCCTAGAAGTAACAATAATAGTTTGACGCATTAAAAACGTTAAAAACCCGGCAATTAATGTAACACCAATAATCATTAAAATATCGATTAATAATTCGTGTTTTACATCCGTAGTATTGGTTACAAGACCTTTTTTGTATTCGTCTATAATATTAAAAGACTGCCCTATGATTCGGGGTATTTTTAGCGCCAAAATTTTAGATAGTATTGTAATTATAATACCAAGTAATAATCTGTATTTATATTTTAAAAAGTACTTGTTTAAGTATTGTAATGCTTTCATTAACAATTGTGTATTTTTATATTGTGTCGGTTAATTATAGTTTATTAAATCTTTTAAAATCTTAATAATATCATAATTAAACTTCCTTTTTTTTGAAATGATTTGTTAATATCATATTTTTGCTGCTGAAAATTTAAGAAAAGTTTAATTTCTTTATAAATACATAACAAAAATGACAGCAAACATAATCGACGCAAAAGAGTTGAAAAATGATCCAGTTTTTGGACAAATCTCTTTCGATGGACATGAACAAATCGTTTTTTGCAACGACGAAGATACAGGATTAAAAGCAATAATTGGTATTCATAATACGGTTTTAGGTCCAGCTTTGGGAGGAACTAGAATGTGGGCATATCAAAGTGAATGGCATGCATTAAATGATGTTTTACGTTTGTCTCGTGGAATGACTTTTAAGGCAGCAATTACTGGATTGAATTTAGGTGGAGGAAAAGCGGTTATTATTGGAGATGCAAAAACTCAAAAGAACGATGCGTTAATGCGTAGATTTGGCGAGTTTGTGCATTCATTAAGTGGAAAATACATTACAGCAGAAGATGTTGGTATGGAAACTAGAGATATGGATGTTGTAAGGGAGGTAACACCTCATGTTACGGGGATATCTGAAAGTAAAGGAGGCGCAGGAAATCCATCGCCTATTACAGCGTATGGAGTTTATATGGGAATGAAAGCTGCCGCAAAACACCAATTTGGCTCGGACAATTTAGAAGGTAAAAAAATATTGGTACAAGGAGTTGGCCATGTTGGAGAAACCTTAGTGAAGCACATTACCGATGAAGGCGCAAAAGTTGTAATTAATGATATTAACGAAGCACGTTTAGAAGCGTTAAGTAATAAGTACGGTGCAAACGTTGTATTAGGAAACGATATTTATGGATTAGATGTTGATATTTATGCACCTTGTGCATTAGGAGCAACCATAAATGATGCGACAATTAATCAATTAAAAGCTAAAGTTATTGCTGGAGCAGCCAATAATCAATTAGCCGATGAAATTAAACACGGTAGGTTATTGAAAGAAAAAGGAATTGCATATGCGCCTGATTTTTTAATTAATGCAGGTGGGATTATCAATGTATATGCTGAGTTAGAGGGATATGGAAAAGATGAAATTGTGAGAAAAACAGAGAATATTTACAATACGACTTTAGATATTTTTAGCCTTTCTAAGAAAGAAGATATCTCTACACATAGAGCAGCACTAAATATTGCTCAAAATAGAATTGATACTCGTAAAAAAGAGCAAAACAAGTAGAAAATTTCAATAAAAAGTATATTTTTGCAGGGCGGTAGAATTTTTCTATTGCCCTTTTTTAAATTAAGTTCTTTAGAATGATTAATAGAAGACATATTAGAGTCAAAGTAATGCAATCAGTTTATGCAATGATAACTTCAAAAGCTGATGATTTAGTAAGAGAAGAAAAATTCTTAAAACATAGCATTCAAAAACTGTTAGACTTGTATGTTTTACAGTTGCAGTTAATAGTAGAAGTGCAACAATTGGCTGCTAATAAGATAGAAATATCTAAAAAGAAACACCTAGCAACGAAAGAAGAATTAAATCCAAATACAAAGTTTATTAAAAATGAAGCAATACTGAATTTAGTAAATAGTACTTCATTTGTTACTTTTAAGAACGATAACAATATTAATAACTGGAAGTTAGATGATGAGTATGTTAAAATTATCTGGAGTAAACTTGAGAAAAGTGAGGTATATAAAAGGTATTTAAGTTCTACTGACTCGTCTTTTAAAGAAGATAAGAATTTTGTCCAAGATTTTTTTAAAGAAATTATTGCTCCTGAAGAAAAGTTGTCAGAATATTATGAAGATCAAAATATTAGTTGGTTGGATGATATTCCGTTCGTAAATACGTGGGTTGTAAGAACTTTAAGTAAACTGAAGCAAAACAAAATTTTTATTTTAGATAGATTGTACAAAGACGATGATGATCAAAAATTCGTGTTAGAATTGTTTAGAAAAGTAATTTTACATCATACCTCTTATGAAGAAGAAATAAGCACAAAAACACCAAATTGGGAAGCAGATAGAATAGCAGATGTTGACATGATATTGATAAAAATGGCAATTACTGAGTTTTTAAAGTTTCCTTCTATACCTGTTAAAGTTACAATAAATGAGTATATCGAAATATCTAAAGATTACTCAACGAATAAAAGTGGTTATTTTATCAATGGAGTGTTAGATAAATTGTCTAGAGAATACACAAGTGATAAAAGACTCAATAAAATTGGTAGAGGATTATTATAAATTCTTACTTTTACCTAAAATATTTTAAAATGAAGAAAATCATAGTTTTTAGTTTAGTTGCTTCTTTGGGGTTTTTAATTTCTTGTAAAGAGAGTAATCCTTCAGCAAATGTTGATAAAACAAAATTAGAGGAAGCTAGAAAAAGAGATACAGATATTAGTAAAGGAGCACCGGTTATTAAGTTTGATAAAACGGTATACGATTTCGGTACCGTTACCGACGGAGAAATAATTGAAACTACATTTACGTTGACTAATGTTGGTAAGTCGGCATTGATCATAACTGATGCAAAAACTACCTGTGGTTGTACCGTACCTACATGGCCAAAAGACAAGCCAATTCTGCCCGGAGAAACTACTGAGATTAAAGTGAAATTTAACACTGCGGGAAAAGGAGGAGGAAGACAATCTAAAGATGTTACCTTATTTACAAATACTTCAGTTGGTAGAGAGGTTCTAAAATTAAAAGGAATAGTAAATAGAAAAGCGAATAGCTAAAAGATAAAAAAAATATGTTTTTACAAGCAAGTACAAGTGGAATAAGTAGTATGTTACCGTTTTTAGCAATGATTGTTGTTATCTACTTTTTTATGATTAGACCTCAAATGGCTAAACAAAAGAAAGAGAAAAAATTTCAAGCAGAAATTAAAAAGGGTACAAGAGTTATTACTAGTAGTGGAATTCATGGTAAAATAGTGGAGGTAAACGAAAACGATAATACGATTACTATTGAAACGGGGGCCGGGAAAATAAAGTTTGAAAAAGTAGCTATTTCTATGGAGCTAACAAATAAGTTAAATGCACCTGCAGTAGTAAAGAAATAATTTCCACTAAAATAAAAATAAAAAAGAGAGCAATGTGCTCTCTTTTTTTATTGAATATAAATTTCATTGTTGTGTTTTAAAAAAGCTTTTGTAGCTTGCAAGTAATTAAGTACTACTTATGATAAAAAGAAAAAATCAAAATAAAATTCCGAAAGCATTTTCAGTTGCATTGCTCTTTGCTGTTCTATTCTGGTTGTTGATTAAAATGTCAAAAGAGTACAAAACAATTATTTCTTTTCCGGTTGAATATGTAAATATTCCACAAAATAAATTGATACAAAAAGAGCCAGTTAAACACATTGAAATTCAGATAAAAGCTTCGGGCTTTAGATTGTTTGGTTTGGGGATAATGCAAACCGAAATTCAGTTAGATGCTAGAAGGTTGCAACGAAAATCTACATCTGATTATTACTTCTTATTACAAAATCAAAAGATAGATATTCAAAATCAGATTACAAATAAATATGTGGTCGATCAAATAGTTCAGGATACGGTCTATTTAAACCTAGGGACACTTACTTCAAAGAAAGTGCCTGTTTCTGGTAATTTTGAGTTGTCTTATAAATTGGGGTATCATTTAATAGAGGCTATTAAAATAACTCCTGACTCAATTGTTGTTTCTGGTCCAAAAAAACAAATTGACACCTTACAAAGGATGTACTTGAGTCGGTTTGTAAAAGAAAATATATCTGAAACAATAGAAACAATGCTAAAAATTAATGGGGCCACAAGCGCTATTAAATTTAGTGTTAAAGAAGCAGCCGTTTATGGCGAAGTAGATCAGTTTACCGAGGGAGAATTATTCTTGCCTTTTGAAATCATAAACAAGCCAGATTCTGTTTCGGTGAATACGTTTCCAGCAACGTTAAAAGTAGTGTTTCAGGTAGGTTTAACTAACTTTAATAAAGTAAATCCATCTTCTTTTAAAATTGTGTGTGATTATCAACAATCTGTCAATAATAATTTAAACTATTTAATTCCAAGATTAATTTTTAAACCAGATTTTGTTACTTCGGTAAAGTTGAGTCCGGCTAAAGTAGAATTCTTAATACAGAGATAATGGTAGTAGGTTTGACCGGAGGAATAGGAAGTGGGAAATCAACAGTGTTAGAACGTTTTAAAGTTCTAGGAAATATTGCAGTATATGATGCAGATGTTGAAGCTAAAAAATTAATGAACACTTCTCCTGTGATTAGAGATAAATTAATTCACATGTTTGGTGAAGAAGCATATAAAAGTAAACAATTAAACAAGGGATTTATTTCAAACATTGTTTTTTCTAATAAAGAAAAATTAAAAGAATTAAATGCAATAGTTCATCCTGAAGTGTACATCCATTTACAGTCATTTATTGAAAAAAATCAATCAAAAGATTATGTATTGTACGAAAATGCAATTTTGTTTGAGAACAATAGCGATGTGTTTTGTGATTATATTATCACCGTGATAGTAAATGAAAAAAGTAGAATTGAAAGGGTGGTTGCTAGAGATCATGTTTCAGAAAAAGAAGTTAAAGATAGAATAAACAATCAATGGGTTGATTCTAAGAAAGCAATATTGTCTAATTATGTTGTAAGAAATGAAAACCTGAAAACACTTGATAGTCAAATCATTAAGATTCATAATAATTTAACAAAAAAGAATCCTTCAATTTAGAAAAATTCATTTTTTTTCTTAAAAAATTCTTAAAATCTTAGTATTTTCGTTAATAATCGTTAAAAACGTTAATTAACAGATATTAAAGGTATATTTTTGAATAATGGGAAAGAAAATTTTTGTCCTTATTGTAGCTTTAATGAGCGTTTCTTTAATTGGAATTGTCACTGTTCAGGTATATTGGATTAGCAATGCTGTTGAGGCCAATCAGAAACAATTTAAGAATGATGTAAAAATTTCTTTAGCCCGAGTTTCAGAGGAGGTAAGTGAAAATGAATACGCAGATTTCTATCGAAAAATTAAACCAATTTTGGACACGGCAACAATAGCAAATAGTACGCAATTGCATAATTTTGTTCTACAACAATTGGATACAACGGGCAAGCAAATATTTTCTTATAGCCTAACTCAAGTTTCTCAAAATTTTGAGATTCCAACGGGGTTTTTAGCAAGTGATAGTATTGAAGTAGTAGTACAAAGAATAATAAATAGAGAGGATGTTACTAATTTTAACAACATTAAAGCTAATAATGACTTTGTTAAAAACAATAGTACACAAAGCTTTACAACAATAAAGAGATCTCTAGAGGCGGAAAGGGCATTTATAAAACCCGCATTTGAAATGTCTAGATCTTTTTACCCTATTCACCAAAGAGTGAGCAATCGTACACTAAAATTATTATTGAAAAAAGAGTTTTCAAAAAGGGGGATTGATATTGATTTTAAATATGGTGTTTACAGCGAAGATGGTTATTTAACCAATTTGAAATCGGGGTATTATACAATTAATAAAGCAAACAGTATAGGGTATGCTTTGTTTGAGACAGATTCTAGAGAAAGTAAGTTCAAATTGTATGTAACCTTCCCAGATCAACAAGAACATTATTTAGCGGACATTTCTAATATATTATTGCTATCAGTATTCTTTATTTTTATCATAATTGTTGCTTTTTCTAGCTCATTGTATCAGTTGGTCAGACAAAAAAAGATATCAGAAATAAAAACTGATTTTATAAATAATATGACCCACGAGTTTAAAACACCTATTGCTACTATAAATTTAGCTTTAGATGCAATTAAAAACCCACGTATAATTAACGATAATGAAAAAGTAAAACGGTATGTGAGAATGATTCGTGAAGAAAATAAACGGATGCATGGTCAAGTAGAAAACGTTTTAAGAATATCAAGATTAGAAAAAAATCAATTAGAAATTAGTAAGGTCGCCATTGATATGAACGACATAGTTGAAGAAGCAATTTCTCATGTAGATTTATTGGTGAAAAATCAAGAAGGAATAATAACAACACATTTACACGCCTTGCAATCTGAAGTTTTGGGGAACCATCTACATTTGACGAATATTATAGTTAATATGTTAGAGAATGCCTTAAAATATTCAGATAAGAAACCGAATATTGAAGTGTTTACAGAAAGTACATCTAATTTTTTTATTATAAAAATTAAGGATGATGGAATTGGAATGAGTAAAAGTGCACAAAAATATGTTTTTAATAAGTTCTATAGAGAACATAAAGGAAACATACATAACGTAAAAGGTCATGGCTTAGGATTGGCCTATGTAAAAGAAATAATAGAAAATCACCAAGGAACGGTTTTTGTTGAAAGTGAAAAAGGTAAAGGAAGTACGTTTACAGTTAAAATACCATTAATTTAAAAAAAAACATTATATTATTATGGGAAGTAAAAAAATATTATTAGTAGAAGATGATCCAAATTTTGGAACTGTTTTAAAAGATTATTTGGCATTGCATGATTATAATGTTACACATGCAAAAGATGGCATAGAAGGGTTAATCGAGTTTAAAAATGGTGATTTCGATCTATGTATCCTAGACGTTATGATGCCGCGTAAAGATGGTTTCTCTTTGGCAACAGATATTAGATCGACAAATAAAGAAATTCCGATTGTCTTTTTAACGGCTAAAACGATGAAAGAAGATGTTTTAAGAGGCTACCAAGTTGGTGCCGATGATTACTTAAATAAACCGTTCGATTCTGAAGTTTTGTTGTTTAAAATTAAAGCCATTTTACAACGTAAAGAATCAGATGTAAATAAAGAATCTGATGAATTTGAATTTAATATTGGCCAGTTTTTCTTTAACTCAAAATTGAGACACTTATCATATGATGAAGGAGAAAATCAAAAGCTATCTCCAAAAGAAAGTAAACTTTTAAAAATGTTAGCTGTGCATAAAAATGATTTGATGCCTAGAGAATTGGCATTGACAAAAATTTGGAGAGATGACAATTACTTTACATCTAGAAGTATGGATGTGTACATTGCTAAATTACGAAAATACCTAAAAAAAGATGAAAATGTAGAAATACTTAATATTCATGGAGAAGGATTTAGACTGGTAGAAAAATAAACAATATTTACTTTACATAATAAAAAAGCTCAATTAATTTTTAATTGAGCTTTTTTATTAACTTTGATTTCAGTAAAATAAGCGTTAAAATGGCAGAATTTATTAAAATATATAAGGAAAACCCCAATTCTAAAGAGATTCATAAGATTGTAAAAGTTTTACAAAATGGGGGATTGATAATTTATCCTACAGATACAGTTTATGGGTTGGGCTGTGATTTTACAAATACAAAAGCCTTAGAGAAAATAGCAAGAATAAAAGGCGTTAAATTAGAGAAGTCTAATTTTTCATTTATTTGTAATGATTTGAGTCATTTATCAGATTACGTAAAACAAATTGACACACCAACGTATAAAATATTAAAAAGAGCCTTGCCTGGGCCTTACACATTTATTTTACCAGGAAGTACAACATTGCCTAAAGTATTTAAAAAGAAAAAAACGGTTGGAATTCGCGTCCCAGACAATTCTATTGCAAGAACACTTGTAGAATCATTAGGAAATCCGATAATCTCAACGTCTATTCGTGATGATGATGATGTGATTGAGTATACAACGGACCCAGAATTAATTTACGAAAAATGGAAGGATATTGTTGATGTTGTTATTGATGGTGGTTATGGAGATAATGAGGCTTCTACCGTAATAGATTTAACAGATTCTGAGCCTTTTGTAATAAGAGAAGGTAAAGGAAGTTTAGATGTTTTGTAATTGTAAAAGCTCTAGAGTGCGACAGATTACCTTAGGTCTTTAAACTTCTTTCTTTTTAAGAAAAAATATTGCCACACAATACTTGTGTGTAAATTGTAGTTCGATTTTTTTTGTAACCTCTTACGTTTCTTTAAAAATGTATTAAAGTTTTTATAGAAGCTAAAATGAGCTTTAATAATTGCCCATGTATGTATTGGTCTTAGCTCGATCAAAAATTTAATACCCGCAATTCCATCTAACACTAAGCGTGAAAATATTACAAATAAAAACCATTGTTTTGGAACGTTTTTAACTACATTTAATAAACTATTTCTGAAATTCAAAAACGTTTTATGAGGATTTGTTTCTTGTAAAGTTGCACCTCCAACATGATACACGGTAGATGCTCCAACATATTTTATAGCATAGCCTTCGTTTTGTATGCGCCAACATAAATCAATTTCTTCTTGATGGGCAAAATAATCTTCGTCAAAACCATTTAATTTGTGATAGATATTAGCGCGAATAAACAAGCAAGCTCCAGATGCCCAAAAGATATCAGAAACATCATTAAACTGCCCGTTATCAGTTTCTAAATAATTAAATACGCGTCCTCTACAATAGGGATATCCAAAAAGGTCTACAAATCCGCCGGCTGCTCCGGCATATTCGAATTTTGTTTTCTCTTTGAAGTCCAGTAATTTTGGTTGGATAATTGCAGTGTTCTCTTCTTTTTTAAAGAGATCAATAACTGGTGTTAACCAATTTTTTGTGACTTCTACATCTGAATTTAATAAGCAATAAATATCTGCATCTACTTGTTGTAAAGCATCGTTATACCCTTTTGCATATCCTCCATTAGTTGCATTCTCTATAATTTGGATTGAGGGATAAAATTCTTTGATGAATTTTATAGAAGAATCCGTAGAAGCATTGTCTGCAACATAAATGGTCGCTTCCTCTAAGCTAAAGTTAACAATAGAAGGCAAGAATTGCTCAAGCAATTTTTGTCCGTTCCAATTTAATATGACGATAGCAGTTTTCAAGGTTGCAAATTTACGTTTTATAAAGTGAATTTGATTGGTAACAAATTGATAATTTTATTATTGGTATTTGGGAATGTCTTTTAAAAAAATATAGGTTTCGTTTTCAAAGTCCATCTTACAATAATAATGCTCCATTCCATTGGTGAGCACAAGGAAATTTGCCTTTAATTTTAAATTATATCTCGCAATTTGATCAAAAGTGGATTGAGAAATTTTAATATGTGGAGCTTTGCATTCTACAATAATATCTGGATTTCCTTTTTTGTTGAATATGACAATATCCGTTCTTTTTTTACGGTTGTTTATGATGAGTTGTTTTTCTAAAGCGATTAAAGAAACTGGATATTTTTTTTCTTCAATTAAAAACTGTACATAATGTTGACGAACCCATTCTTCTGGAGTTAAAACAAAATATTTTTTTCTCAGATTATCAAAAATAAGCGTATGTTTTTCGTTACTTTTGAGTTTGAAAGAATAGGAAGGAAGGTTGAGTCTTTGCATCAATCAAAAGTAAGAAAATGAACGAAATAAATACCATAGTAACAAACATTAAAAGAGGCATTGTAAAACCCATTTATTTTTTAATGGGAGAAGAGCCTTATTATATTGATAAGATTTCTGAGTTTATTGAGAATTCGGTTTTAGAGGAGGCAGAAAAAGGGTTCAATCAAGTTGTTATGTATGGTAGAGATGTTTCTATAGAAGAAATTACTTCTTCTGCGAAACGATATCCAATGATGGCAGAAAAGCAAGTTATTATTGTAAAAGAAGCACAAGATTTAAGTAGGACAATAGAAAAGTTACTGGCATACGCAGAAAATCCACAACCAACAACGGTTTTAGTAATTAACTACAAATATAAAAAGTTAGATAAGCGTAAGAAGCTTTATAAAGCCATAGAAAAATCAGGAGTGCTTTTTGAAAGTAAAAAGCTATATGACAACCAGGTTTCTGATTGGATTCGTAGAGTTTTAAGTGGTAAGAATTACAAAATAGAAGCAAAGGCAGCTCAAATGTTGGTAGAGTTTTTAGGGACAGATTTAAGTAAGATTAATAATGAATTAGATAAGTTGATTACTATTTTGCCAGTAGATTCTATTATTTCTCCTGAGGATATTGAGAAGAATATTGGGATTTCTAAAGACTTCAACAATTTTGAATTGCGAAAAGCAGTAGGAGAAAAGCAAATTGTAAAAGCAAATAGAATTATCAATTATTTTGCAGAAAACCCAAAGAACAACCCTTTAGTGATGACAATTTCGTTACTAAATAGTTTTTTTACGCAATTGTTGCAATATCATGGTTTAGAGTCTAAAGATAAATTTACTGTGGCTAAATCTTTAGGAGTCAACCCGTATTTTGTGGGAGATTATGCTACTGCTGCTAGAATATACCCAATGCGTAAAGTTTCACAAATTATTGGTTTAATAAGAGAGGCAGACCTAAAAAGTAAAGGTGTTGGGGCTAATGGAATGCCGCAATCTGATATTTTAAAAGAATTGCTATTTAAGATTATGCATTAAGGCATAAAGAACAAACAATTAATCCATCAATTAAGATTAGTTATCTGTATCATTTGATAAAAATTTAATATTTAAAGACGTTTCATTCTTTTCGAGGTTTAAGAAGGAAAGAGTTTTATTATTAATCATGTTCAATTGAAAATGTAGTTCCGCATTTCCAAAAAGTTGAAGGTACTGTTGATTCTCCTCCAGCTGCAATTTGTCCACCATCAAAATCGTCACCAAATACAACTTTTACTGTATCAGAATTTTTTCCAGAAATAATAGAAATAGAACCAGCGATAACTTGCCAATTAATTTGCGGGCTAGCCAGGTTGTTTTTATAAACATATTCTAAGGTGTCTTTTGGATATGCATTAAGAGCGCCAGAAATACAGCATTTTGTGCCAGTAGCAGCAGCGTAATCTGAACAAATTTCTAATCTGTATTCTTTTTTTAAAGGAACAGTTTCTTCAATCGTTTCTTCTTGCTCATTCACAGTACAAGAAAGTACTGCTATAATAAAAAAGAACATAAATGATTTGTAAGTTAGGTTTGGCTTTCTCATATTAATTTATTTTCAGGGTAATAGGTTGTCAATTTTTTATAAATAGATCAAAAAAAAACCGAGCATTTGCTCGGTTTCTTTTTGAAAATAGTTTAATATTATTTCTTACTAGATGCTGGAGGTGTAACAGGTTTGTCTACGACCAATCTGTTTTCTCTATTCGCAATTTCCCAAGCTGTATGGAAAATTAGGCGAGATCTGTTCTCTAATAAATCATAATTTATTTTGTCAGGAGTATCAGTATGTTGGTGGTAATCTTCGTGCGTTCCATTAAAGTAAAAGATAATTGGCACATTGTATTTTGCGAAGTTATAATGATCAGACCTGTAGTAAAAACGGTTTGGATCTTTTTCATCGTTATATTTGTAATCTAAAGAAATGTTTGTGTATTTAGAGTTCATTTTTTCAGATAAATCATGCAATTCAGTACTTAATTTATCAGCTCCAATTAAATAAACAAAGTTAGGATTGTCTTTATGTCTATCGTCAATTCTACCAACCATATCAATATTTAAATCTGCAACTGTGTTTGCAATTGGAAAAATTGGGTTTTCTACATAGTATTTTGAACCTAATAAACCTTTTTCTTCTCCGGTCACATGTAAGAATAAGATCGAACGTTTAGGACCTCTACCTTCCTTAGCTGCTTTATGAAAAGCTTCAGCTATTTCTAAAACTGCAACAGTTCCAGAACCGTCATCGTCAGCTCCGTTGTAAATTTTCCCATTTTTCATTCCAACGTGATCTAAATGCGCAGAAATGACTAAAACTTCATCTGGTTTTTCTGTTCCTTTAATAAAAGCAACTACATTTTCAGAATCCTTTAACGGAGTCCCTCTTCTTCTTCCTTTATTTAAAAAAGATGCAGGAACTTCTTGAAAATAATCATCTCCTCCTAGGGCAGAAGCAATTCCAGATTTTACATAAAAATCCTTTAAGTATTTAACTGCTTTTTTCTGTCCAGCGTCTCCAGTATTTCTACCTTCAAACTCATCAGAAGCATAAATAAATAAATGTTTTGCCAAGTCTTTTTCTGTAATTGTAGCAGCATATTTAGCAGCATAATCTATATTTGGTTCTGATTTTGGCGCATTTTGACTAGTACCACATGACGTCAACAACGCTACGATACCAGCTGAGAGAATTAATTTTTTCATTGAATAAATTTTTGTTAGGTATTTGATTAGTTAAGTTGATTAAACTATAACACCAAATATAGAAAAACTAATCGTCTTTACGAATTGTAAATTGTCGTAATATTTTGTTAAAATTTAAGATTTCTTTAGGGAAAAGATCATCTAATTTATTCGTATCTATAAGCTTTTGTGTTTCTCCACTTAAAACGCCATTCCCATTCATAATAACCAACTCATCTACAATTTCTAATGCCAAATTAATTTGATGTGTAGATATGATAATTGTTTTAGAAGTAGTTCGCACTAGTTTTTTTAATAGTTGAAATATTTTATAAGTATGATGCATATCTAGATGTGCTGTTGGCTCATCTAAAATAATTATTTCTGTATCTTGTGCTAAAGCTCTAGCTATCAAAACGCGTTGTAGTTGTCCATCACTAAGTTCATAAAAGCGTTTCTCCTGTAAATGTTTTATTTCTGTTTTTTCAATTGCCCAATTAATTTTGTCTAGATCTTTAACGGATATTTTGTCTACCCAATTTGTATATGGTTGTCTTCCTAATGCAATTAGTTCAAAAACCGTTAATTGACTTTCCGGTAACCGTTCTGTTAACACCAAACTTAAATTAGTAGCTAGTTCTTTATTTGTATATTGATTTAAGTTCTTGTTATTTATAAAAACGGCACCTGTTAAAGGGGTTTGAACTTTAGAAATTGTTCGTAACAACGTAGATTTTCCAATCCCATTTTTACCTAATAATGCTATAAATTTTCCTTTTTCAAAAGATAAATTTATAGCATCAGCAACCATAAGTTTTGATTTTTTTTGCAGATAACCTATCGCTAGATTTTCAGTTTTAAGGACGATATTTTTGATGTTAGATTTCAATATTAAACGTAAATTTTCTTTTTTCTAATTAACAGCCAAATAACAACAGGAGCACCAAAGAGGGAAGTAATTGCATTAATTGGCAAAGTAAACTCACTGGTTGGTACTTGTGCAATAATATCGCAAACTAATAAAACGAGCGCGCCGGTTAGTGCCGTTGCAGGAATTAATATTTTATGATTTGAGGTTGTAAAGATTAGTTTAGCCAAATGCGGTACGGCCAAACCAATAAATGCGATTGGTCCAGAAAAAGCAGTAATAACGCCAGTTAAAAGACTTGTGATAACCAAAATAATAATTCGACTTTGTTTCACGTTAACACCTAGGCTTTTAGCATAGTTCTCTCCTAAAAGCAAACTGTTTAAAGGTTTGATAATTGTAAAAACCCCCGCAATTCCGAATAGATAAACAGAAAAGAAAATAGCTAATTCGTCCCAACTCAAATTACCCAAGCTTCCAAAACTCCAAAACACATATTGTTGAATTTCTTGGGCTTCGCTAAAGTAAGAAAGCACACTTATAATTGCAGAAGTAAAACTTCCAAACATCAATCCAATAATTAAAATAGACATGGTGTTCCTTACTTTGTTAGCTGCAATAATAACGGCTGATAATACTAAAAACGATCCCAAACTAGCTGCTATTGCGATGGCCCAGTTAGAAAAAGAAATAGATAAAAAGACTCCTCCAAAAATGGATGAACCTAAGATTAATAACGCTACTCCTAAACTTGCACCAGAAGAAATCCCTAAAACAAACGGACCCGCTAACGGGTTTCTAAACAATGTTTGCATTAATAAACCACTAATTGATAATCCAGAGCCCACCATAATTGCGGTAATTGCTTTTGGAATTCGGAAATTCAAAATAATGGTTTGCCAACTTTCTTTTACCGTTTCATCACCAATAATAATGGAAAAAATATCCAAAAAGGGAATTGAAACTGAACCAAAACTAATATTTGTAAACCAGAGTACAATTACTAATAGTAGTAATAATACGAACTGTTTTGTGTATTTTTTTTGAGTAGCCAACCTATTTATAATTAGTTAAAAATTCAACTAATTTTCGAATTGCAATTCCTCTATGAGAAATAGCATTTTTTTCTTTTGAGGTCATTTCTGCAAAAGAAGTAGTGTATCCTTCAGGTTTAAAAATAGGGTCATAACCAAAACCTTTCTCTCCGTTTTTTTCGGTTAAAATGGTTCCTTTACAAATTCCTTCAAATACAAATTGCTCATTATTTAGATTCAATGCAACTGCAGTTCTAAACTGAGCTTTTCTGTTTGATTTGTTACCTAGCTCGGTTAATAATTTTTGCATGTTTTTTTCAGAATCATTTTCTTTCCCTGCATAACGAGCCGAGTATACACCGGGTTCTCCATGTAAACTGTCAACCTCTAAACCCGTATCATCTGCAAAACAACTATATCCAAACGTATCAGTAATGTAATTTGCTTTCAATTTAGCGTTTCCTTCTAAAGTTGTTTCAGTTTCTTCAATTTCCTCAAAACAATTGATGTCTTTTAAGGTTAACAATTGAATCGATTCAGGTAGCATTTTTTGAACTTCAGTAAGCTTATTTATATTATTGGTAGCAAAAACAATTTTCATGTAGATCGTCTAGTTTACTGCAAATGTAAACATTTATTGTTCAGATTACACAGTGTTTATTTAATGTAAAAACATTAATTAATGTATATTGCTTGTAGAAGAATAAATCTTACAACTCCTATAAACACTGTATAGTCGTGTGAATGTCGGGTTAAAATCATTTAAAATAATGAATCAAAATATAAATCTAAACTAACATTGTATGGTAAATAAAAATATACATACCATGAAACAACCACAATTAGGAATACGTATTTCTAAACTACGGAAAGAAAAAGGATTGACTCAAGAAGAATTAGTAGAACAATGCAATATTAATGTTAGAACAATTCAAAGAATTGAAGCGGGAGAAGTAAACCCAAGAAGTTACACCATTAAAACTATTTTAAATGTTTTAGGTGTTGACTACGTTGAAACAGAACAAGAAGAAAAAACAATGTTTACTTCAACTGAAAAAAGAAGATTAAACCTCGCTTGGATTTTTGGAATTGTATATTTTGTTATTGGATTTATAGAAACAGCAGCAGATTTTTATCAATTTACAGGTGATGACTCACTTTTAAACACTTCAGTATATGTAGGTATTAAAATAATTTCTTCAATTTCATTTGTATTCTTTTTCTTAGGCTTTTATACTATAGCCAAGGTGTATAATAATCAATTACTAAAAATGATAACGCTGTTATTAATAACGCTATTTGCACTTAGTAATACGATAGATGTAATTGGTTTGCAGTTATTGGACGAAACTATCGCAATTAGAATCGTTATAGAGTGTATGGTTTTTGGAGGATTACAATTGGTTTTTGGAATTGGAATTTTTCAACTAAAAAATAAATTAGGGCAATTAGCGCAAGTAAACGGAATATTAGAAATTGTTGTTGGAGCTTCTTTGGCAACCGTAATATTTGCTTCTTTAGGAGTGTTCTTATTAATACCTACAATAATTGTTGAAGTAATTCTATTATATAAATTAGCGAAAAAGTAACTTTTTATTCATGATGATACGGCTCATTCTTAAGAATTGTATATCCTCTGTAAATCTGTTCAACAATAAACAAACGAATCATCTGGTGGGAAAATGTCATTTTTGATAATGATATTTTTCCACTTGCTTTTTTATATACTGCATCAGAAAAACCATATGGACCACCAATTACGAGCACCATTTGCTTAATTCCTGAATTCATTTTCTTCTGTAGATACTGAGAAAATTCAATGGATGTAAAATGTTTTCCTTTGTCATCTAACAAAATTAATTGATCTGTATTCTGCAATTTTTTTAAAATCAATTCACCTTCTTTCTCCTTCTGTTGATCTTCACTTAGATTCTTAACATTTTTAATATCAGGAATAACATCCAATTCGAATTTGATATAATGTTGCAAACGCTTTTGATAGACATCAATTAATTGAAGTAAGTTTTTATCATCCGTTTTTCCAATGGCCAGCAATTTGATTTTCATCTTTCTAATGTTGTTACTTCGAGTGTTATTTTCAATGGTAATTGAAAAAAAGGCATCGAGAAGTGAATTTTTATTTGTTCTCGATACAAATTTATTCGTTTTTTACTCATAAATTCACTCGAACGGACAAAAAGTTGAAAATCATTACTATTTTTACGTCACAATAAAAATGTATGATATCAAAAGAACAGTTTGAGAAAGAATTAGAATTGATTATTGCAAATGCAATACGAGAAGATGTAGGAGAAGGCGATCATACCTCGTTGTCGTGTATCCCGGCAGATGCGCAGGGAAAAGCAAAGTTATTAGTAAAGGATGAAGGAATTATTGCGGGAATTGAATTTGCGAAGCAAGTTTTCAATACTGTGGATCCAGATTTAAAAATTGAAACCTTAATTAAAGATGGAGCAAAAGTTCAATTTGGAGATACAGTATTATATGTGTCAGGGAGTTCTCAATCCATTTTAAAAGCGGAACGTTTGGTGTTAAATGCCATGCAACGGATGTCTGCAATTGCAACAAAAACCCGTTTTTTTGCTGATTTATTAGAAGGCACAAAAACCAAAGTACTAGATACGCGTAAAACAACACCAGGAATTAGAGCAATCGAAAAATGGGCTGTAAAGATTGGTGGCGGAGAAAATCATCGATTTGCCTTGTATGATATGATTATGATTAAAGACAATCATATTGATTTTGCTGGTGGAGTTTCGCAAGCAATTGAGCAAACAAAGTCCTATTTAGCCAAAAATAACATAGATATTAAAATAATTGTTGAAGCTAGAAGTTTAGAAGAAATTCAAGAAATTTTGGGGTGTGGAGGCGTGTATAGAATCTTAATAGACAATTTTAGTTATAAGGATACTCGTAAAGCGGTTGCCTTAATAGGAGATCAATGCCTAACAGAGTCTTCAGGTGGAATTAACGAAGAAACGATCAGAAAATATGCAGAATGCGGTGTAGATTATATTTCCTCGGGAGCCTTAACACATTCGGTTTATAATATGGATTTGAGTTTAAAAGCGATATAGAGTTACAAAGATGCAAAGTGTGTGTTAATAAATGTTGAAAAAGATAATAGACAAACCTTTGGGCCTTTGAAACTATTTTAAACTTTGTTCCTATTTAAATTAAAAAAATGACAGACAATTACTTTGATAGCGAAACTTATTCTAAAGTTGATTTCACCAAGAGACAACTCAAAAAAGGAGAGTATGACAATTGTACGTTCGAGAATTGTAACTTCGAAAACGTTCATGCCTCTAACATTCAGTTTGTAGAATGTGAATTCGTCAACTGTAATTTTAGCAATGCTATTGTTAAAAACACAGCTTTTAAAGATGCAGTATTTATAAATTGTAAATTAATAGGGGTGAAGTTTCATGAATGTGATGCATTTTTATTGCAGCTAAGTTTTACCAATTGCCAATTGAGCTTCTCGTCTTTTTATCAATTAAAAATTCCGAAAACAGCATTTCTCAAATCTAATTTAGAAGAGGTAGATTTTACAGAGTCAAAATTACAAGAAGTTGTTTTTGATGCATGTAATTTAAAAAGAGCTATTTTTGAAGAAACTAATTTGGAAAAAGTAGATTTTAGAACGGCATTGTATTTTTCAATAAACCCTGATGTAAATCGATTAAAAGGAGCAAAGTTTTCTAAAGACAACCTTATTGGATTGTTACAGAAATATCAAATTGTTATTGAGTAAATGACTAAAAAAATCGAAGATAATCTAGAAAAAATCCCCGTACTAAACATTTTGGTACGCATTTGTAAAAAGGTGAAAATTCCTGGTTTACAAGGAATGTCTTTGTATCATGTTTTAGAAATGTACATTTTGGGTATTGTAAGAGGCGCATTGACTACGAGAGCTGGAGGTATTGCGTATAGCTTTTTTATGGCGATTTTTCCATTTTTACTATTCATACTTACTCTAATCAATTACATACCTATTGAAGGGTTTCAAGATGCATTACTTACATTAATTTCAGATTCTTTACCTCCTAAGACTTACGGAGCAGTGGAACCTATTTTAAATGATATTGTAAAAAACCAGAACAATGGATTACTATCCTTTGGTTTTATTGCCTCTATATTTTTAATGACCAATGGCGTAAATGCTATTTTTGGAGGATTTGAATACTCCTATCATGTAAAAGAGGTTAGAAGCGTAGTAAGAGCGTATATTATTTCATTGGGAACCTCTTTAGTAATGACATTGTTTTTAGTAGTTACAATAGCATTGACTATTTTATATGGTATTGGATTGAACAAAATGAAAGCAGAAGGCTGGCTTGAGGATGAATTCTTTTGGCTGCAATTTGGGACGGTACTATTATTCTTGTTTATGATTTTTACCATTGTTTCCATGTTGTATCATTATGGAACCAAGCAAGGTAAGCAGTCCTCCTTCTTTTCTGCAGGAGCCATTTTTACAACCATACTATCAATTTTTACATTTTACTTATTCAGTATTTATGTAGTAGAATTCTCTAAATACAACGAATTGTATGGCTCTATTGGAACACTGTTAATCTTAATGTTATTTGTGTGGTTAAACGCAATTATCTTATTGTTAGGGTTTGAATTAAACGCAACAATCAATCGATTAAAGCGAAAAAATAAAGCCAGAACACAGACCAAAACTTAGTTAAATTTTTCGGATATTTGCAAGCTCAATTATCAATTACGAATTTATAATTACGAGTTGATTAATTATTGAGCATATAAGTAATCATTCATAATTCAAATTTAAAGATGAAGCCAAGCATTCCAAAAGGAACCAGAGATTTTTCTTCTACAGAAGTTGCCAATCGTAATTATATTTTCAATACGATACGTGCTGCCTTTGAAACATTTGGGTTTCAGCCTATTGAAACACCAAGTTTTGAGAACTCTTCTACCCTAATGGGAAAATACGGAGAAGAAGGAGATCGCTTGATTTTTAAAATTCTGAATTCTGGAGATTATTTGAGCAAAGTTGATGGTAATCTATTAGCGTCGAAAGAAAGTACCAAACTTACTTCAAAAATATCTGAAAAAGCATTACGCTACGATTTAACAGTGCCTTTTGCACGGTATGTTGTACAGCACCAAAACGACATTACATTTCCGTTTAAACGCTATCAAATTCAGCCAGTTTGGAGAGCTGATAGACCTCAAAAAGGACGTTTTAGAGAGTTTTACCAATGTGATGCGGATGTTGTAGGATCTAAATCCCTATTGCAAGAAGTAGAATTTGTACAATTATATGATACTGTTTTTAGTAAGTTGAACTTGGTTGGTACGACTATCAAAATCAATAACAGAAAGATTCTTTCTGGAATTGCAGAAGTGATTGGCGCAAAAGACAAGTTAATTGACTTTACAGTTGCATTAGATAAGTTAGATAAAGTTGGTAAAGACGGTGTGGTAACAGAAATGCTATCCAAAGGAATTACGCAAGAAGCCATTGAAAAAGTAAGTCCATTATTTGATTTTTCGGGAGCGAATTCAGATAAATTAAATGCTTTAGAAAACATGTTGAGTGCTTCTGAGGAAGGATTACAAGGTGTAAAAGAATTGCGTTTTGTGTGCGATTCAATTGAAACCATTGGTTTAGAGTCGGCTTCATTAGAGGTGGATGTAACCTTAGCTAGAGGATTGAATTATTATACAGGAGCAATTTACGAAGTAGCGGCTCCAGAAGGTGTAAAAATGGGTTCTATTGGTGGTGGAGGAAGGTATGATGACTTAACGGGTGTCTTTGGCTTAAAAGATGTAAGTGGAGTAGGAATATCATTTGGATTGGATAGAATTTACTTGGTATTAGAAGAGCTAGGGTTGTTTGAATCTGTAGCATTGCCAAAACCGAAAGTATTGTTTTTAAATTTCGATTCAGACAATGACATCGAAAAATTAAAAGCACTTAAAGAATTAAGAAAAAACAATGTAAAGTGCGAAATCTATCCAGATGTAGCATCGAGTAATAAGAAAGAAAAGAAGCAATGGAAATATGTATCTGCAAGAGGCATAGAATTTGTGGTTTCTAAAATAGAAGACAACCAGTTTGTCTTAAAAAAGATGTCTGATGGAGAACAGAAAACATGTTCTTTGGCAGAATTGATAAACACAGTGCAATAGTTTAACAGTAAAATCTGTAAATTTGTGCTCTAATACAAAGAATGAAATGTTTGAAGTGAACAGCAAAATGAATGACGAGAGAGTTGAAGAAATTGGAGAAAACCATGTAGGTACATCGGCAACTACGCCGTTACGCGCAGATGCGTTTGAAATTTCCGACAGTGAAAAAATTGAAAAAATCCAAACGAGCGTAAAAGAGATTTTAGAAACGCTGGGTATGGATTTAACAGACGATAGCTTGCAAGGAACTCCAAAAAGAGTTGCCAAAGCTTTTGTCGAAGAATTATTTATGGGATTAAACCCTGCAAATAAACCAGAGCCATCTACATTTGAGAACAATTACAATTATGGCGAAATGTTGGTAGAAAAGAATATCGTTGTATATTCTACCTGCGAGCATCATTTATTGCCAATTATTGGTAGAGCACATGTTGCGTATATTTCAGATGGACGTGTAATTGGATTGTCCAAAATGAACAGATTGGTAGAGTATTACGCAAAAAGACCACAAGTACAAGAGCGTTTAACAATGCAAGTGGTACAGGCTATGCAAGAGGCATTAGGAACAGAAGATGTTGCTTGTGTAATAGATGCAAAACATTTATGTGTAAACTCTAGAGGGATTAAAGATATTGAAAGTAGTACGGTTACTGCTGAGTTTGGTGGGAAGTTTAAGAATAAAGAAACTAAAAGAGAGTTTTTAGATTACTTAAAGATGAATACAACTTTTCATTAAGAAATTCTATAGGTACTGAGTTATAACATAGTTTCAATTAAATAATAGCAACAGGTATGGTAAGAGATTATCCTAATGAGCTATGGAAAAAGATAAATTTTGATGAACGCTTTGCTACAGATGAGGAATTTGTTGTTTCAAATTATGGCAGAGTTATAAAAAAGAAAGATGGTTGTGAAACCCTTGTTAATGTTAGTTTACTGAATGGATACCAAGTTGTTTTGGTGAAGAAAAAAGATAAAGGCTCTAAAAGAACCTCTCTTTATTTACATAAATTGATGGGGCAAACTTTTTTAAAGAAAGAAGAGGCTCAAAAATTTGTAATTCATCTAAACTATGATAAGTTAGACAATCGTTTAGAAAATTTAAAGTGGACAACAAGAAGAGAAAAAGAAATACATCAGTTTAAAAACCCAACGTATAAAACGAGGCCTAAGGTTATACCAACTTCAAAATTAACAGAAGTCAGAGTTCGTTTGATAAAAAGAAAATTGTTTGACCCTAATAGAAAAACGCGCTTAAAAATGATTGCCAAACAATTTGGTGTTTCTACAATGCAGTTGCACAGAATTAAAACAGGCGAAAATTGGGGCCACGTTACAGATTATTAAAAATACTATTTGAAGCCGCTTAGAAACTTTCTAAGCGGTTTTTTTGTGCATTCATAAGTAAGTAGTTGGTTAAAAAAGTACTCGCTTATAACCATTCTTACTACGTTTTTTATGCGGTGTATTGACATTTTCACGACGTCTTATTACCTCAAGAATAAGGTTGCTTTTAAAAAAAGCAAAAAAAATATGTATCTTTTTTGAGACACAATTAAAAACACTGCGTTATATTAATGTAAGGTAAACCAAACAAACTCTTTTTTTTGAATCAGATAGAAATCATAAGAAAATGTAAAGAAAACAATTATTCAGCGCAAGTTGAAGTGTATAATGCCTATAAAAATATGCTATACAGCAGTTGTTTTAGAATTCTGAAAAACAGAGAAGATGCAGAAGATATGGTGCATGATGCCTTTATAAAAGGGTTTAAAAAAATACATCAAGTTGCTGATGATGTCAATATTGGAGCATGGTTTAGAAGGATTGCAATTAATACAGCATTGGATAAAATCAGAAAAGAGAAAAAAACGTTTTTAATAAAAGAAACAACAGAGATTGATGGGCAAGTTGAAGAAGTTGATTTTGATGAAGCAGAAGAAATACCAATTGATTTCATCAAAGAATGCATTCATAAATTAAAAGATAAATACAGTGTCATTTTAGTGCTCTATTTAATTGAAGAATATACACATAGAGAAATTTCCAAGCAATTGAACTTGAAAGAAAGTACGGTACGAAACCAATATGCAAGAGGCAAAATTCAATTGCTAGAATTGCTACAAAATAATACAAAATATGAACTTAAAAGAACATTTACAACAACATAGGAAAGAGATAGATACTCAAGAAATGTCTTTCAGCTCAGAAGCCGTTTTTAAAGATAAATTACAGCAAGAGTTACATCGTCCTAAAAAAGGGAAAATAATGTATTTGCAGTTCATTTCTGCAGCGGCAAGTATCGTATTGGTGTCGGTTGTGTTCTTTTGGATGCAGAAACCTGGAGCATCTAATGCCACGAATGAGGTATTGGCTTTTTTAGCAGATGACTCTGCGGGAACCCGCCTAGAAGGTGTGTATAAGTTTGAAGATGAGTTTGAAAAAGAAGATTCTAAGATAATAAATACACTAATTAAGATTTTGCATGACGATGCAAATGCAAATGTAAAAATAGCAACCATAGATGCCTTGCTAAAATACCCAACAAATGAAAACATAAGAATCAGTTTAATTACAGCCTTAGAAAAAGAAAAAACACCATTAGTTCAAATAAAAATTATAAAATCATTGAGTTTTTTAAAGGAGAACCGTGCACAAAAACCTTTGGAAAATATTATTAATAACAATCGAACATTTCCTATAGTTAAAAGCAATGCAACGTTGGCTATAGCGCAATTAAAACAATAAACATGAAATATATAAGTACAGTAATCGTATTGGCATTTTTAACAGGTTTTACCGTAAATGCACAAGAAAAGAAAATAAAATTTAGTAAAGGAACCTTGAAAATATGTTCGTCTAAAAATTTTGTTATTGAAGGGTATGATGGTAAAGAAGTGATTATTAAAAGCATACATGATAATAGTAAAGTCCTATTCTCAAACAATAGAAATGGATTTACCTATACCACAAAAGGAGTAAAAGCATCTAAAATACTTAAAGGAGCTAAAGGAGCTAAAGGTAGTAAGGATGCGAAAAAGTATGAAGGTTGGACTGTAACTGGTGCACCCAATAGGAACTATACCATTGTCAGAGGTCAACCCAATAACCTTTTCTTTTCTAGAACAGATTCCGGGAAAAATGAAGGTTTGAAAAGGCTAGGAAAGAAGCAAGAGAATAGAGAATTGGGAATCTACTTTACAATAGAGCACAAAAACGGTGAATTGATTTTTAAAGACAAAACCGATGGGCAGGTAGTGATGTTTGGAAATGAAAAATATTCAATTAAAATTCCGAATAGCATTAAACTGAATTGGGACACAAGTGGATGTCATAAAAGTAAAAATAATGTGCCTTTTGTGATGTATACCTCTCATGCGTCATCTTTATCTAATTTTAATGGAGAGGTAGAGATTTCAACTTCTTTAAATAACTTAAAATTGGTTGATGTTACAGGGCCGGTTTCTATTAATTCTATAGGAGGTAATGTGACTATTGATTTTAATAAAAAGAAGCCGCTAAAGTTGTATTCAATTTATACAAATAATGGATTTATTGATATTACCATGCCGTCTAACTCTGATGTAAATGTTGATGCAAATGGAGCTGCTATTTATAGTAATTTAAACTTTAATGTAGTGTCTGATACTGAATCTGATGGACAACAACACATGAAATTGAAAATGAAAAGTGGACGTGTAAAAATGAAGTTAGAAGCTGGTTTTGGAACCATTTATTTGAGAAAGAAAAAATAGAGTAGTTCATAGAATAAATAAAGCCGATGCAAATGCACCGGCTTTTTGTTTTTATATTAAGCACTTTATTTTTTAAAGCTTTTCAATCTTCCAATTCCACTATACAATATCAATCCTCCAAAAAACAGGTTAAATAAAATATAGATATAGCTGCTTTCTGTTTTTAACGAGAAAATTAAATAATAAATTTCTTGTTCGTTGAAAAAGGCATAAAAACCTTTGACAACAAAACTTAAACCCACTACGATGTATAAAAAAGGAATTATTTTTTTCATTTTTAATTTTGTACTAAAACCCATTCTCCTTTTTCAATTAATGGAATGGCTTGTTTAAATTTTACAACTTTCTCTTCGCCATTCATTACATTTTTAATAGTAACGCGTTCGTTTCTACCAATTTTAGGTTGTTCTCTAACAACAGTTTCTATTGGTTGTTGAGCAGATTGTTGTTGGTTTCTGGCATGGTTAATTGCTTGTTCACTACTGTTTTGCACATCAGCCTTACTTGTATTTAAAGCTTCTCTTTTATGTTGCTGTGCTTCAGAGATGTTTCCTTGGTTCGGGATTTCTCCTTTAAATAAGAAGGATAATACTTCTTTATTCACGTCATCTATCATTACCTTGAATAATTCAAAAGCCTCAAATTTATAGACTAATAAAGGGTCTTTTTGCTCGTAAGATGCATTTTGAACAGAACTTTTTAACTCATCCATTTTACGTAAATGAGTTTTCCAGTTTTCATCAATAATGGCAAGTGTAATGTTTTTTTCAAAATCTTTTACCAATTCCTTTCCTTCAGATTCGTAAGCGCTCTTTAAGTTGGTAACAACTTGTAAGCTCTTAACCCCATCAGAAAAAGGAACTACAATTCTTTCATATTTATCACCTTCATTTTCATACACATCTTTAATCACAGGGAATGCTGCTACAGCATTTTTAGCAATTTTATCTTGATAATGTGCATAAATGATTTCGTACAACTTATCTATTAATGAATTTTCATCCATAGACTCAAATTCTTCTTTACTAAACGGTGACGTCATTGAAGAAAAACGAATCAATTCAAATTCGAAGTTTTGAAAATCTTTTGTTAGTTTATTTGCATTAACTATTACTTGACATGTATCGTAAATCATATTTACAATGTCAATTTTTAATCGATCTCCATCTAAAGCATGCCTTCTACGTTTATATACAAACTCACGTTGAGAGTTCATAATGTCATCATATTCTAACAAGCGTTTACGAACACCAAAGTTATTTTCTTCTACCTTCTTTTGCGCTCTTTCAATAGATTTAGTAATCATAGAGTGCTGAATTACTTCACCTTCTTTTAACCCCATTCTATCCATCATTTTTGCAATTCTTTCAGAACCAAAAATACGCATCAAATTGTCATCTAAAGCAATGTAAAACTGAGAAGAACCAACATCTCCTTGTCTTCCTGCTCTACCACGTAACTGTCTATCTACACGTCTAGAATCATGCCTTTCAGTACCAATAATCGCCAATCCTCCAGCTTCCTTTACAGCGTCAGACAATTTAATATCGGTACCACGACCGGCCATATTTGTTGCAATTGTTACAATTCCAGGCTTACCTGCTTCTGCAACAATATCTGCTTCTTTTTTATGGAGTTTTGCATTTAGAATGTTGTGATTAATTCCACGCATTTTTAGCATTCTACCTAATAGTTCAGATATTTCTACAGAAGTTGTTCCAACCAATACAGGTCTTTTTTGTTCAACTAATGTAACTACATCATCAATTACAGCATTGTATTTTTCACGTGTTGTTTTGTATACTAAATCTTCGCGATCATCTCTTACTAAAGGTTTGTTTGTTGGAATTTCTACAACATCTAGTTTGTAGATCTCCCAAAGTTCACCAGCTTCAGTAATCGCAGTTCCTGTCATTCCAGATAACTTACGATACATTCTAAAGTAATTTTGAAGAGTTACTGTTGCAAAAGTTTGCGTAGCATCTTCAATCTTTACACTTTCTTTTGCTTCAATTGCTTGGTGTAATCCATCTGAGTACCGACGACCGTCCATAATACGACCTGTTTGCTCATCAACAATCATTACTTTATTTTCAATTACAACATACTCAACATCTTTTTCGAATAATGAATAAGCTTTTAATAATTGATTCATTGTGTGAATTCGTTCACTTTTGATACTGAAATCTCCATATAATGCTTCCTTTTGTGAGGCTTTCTCTTCTGGAGTTGTTTCACTTTCTTCAATTTGACCAACCTTCACTCCAATATCTGGTAATATAAAGAAGTTGTCATCACTGGTTTTTCCAGACAAATGAACGATTCCTTTGTCAGTTAAATCAATAGAGTTGTTTTTCTCTTCAATAGTATAGTATAATTCGGCATCTACTTCTGGCATTAACTTATTGTTATCTGCCATGTAGGTGTTTTCTGTCTTTTGAAGAATTAGTTTAACTCCCTCTTGAGACAAAAACTTGATTAATGCTTTGTTTTTAGGAATACCACGAAAAACTCTTAATAACAAAAAACCTCCTTCTTTAGCATCTCCGCTAGCAATTAGTTTTTTAGCTTCTGCTAATACACCAACTAAATATTGTTTTTGTAAAGTTACGATGTCAGAAACCAATGGTTTCAACTCATTAAATTCATGTCTGTCACCTTGTGGTACAGCTCCAGAAATAATTAATGGAGTACGAGCGTCATCTATTAATACAGAATCTACTTCATCAATAATAGCATAGTTAGGTGCACGTTGTACTAGTTCTTCTTTCGTGCTAGCCATGTTGTCACGTAAATAATCGAATCCAAATTCGTTATTTGTTCCGTATGTAATATCTGCATTGTATGCTTTTCTTCGTGCATCAGAATTTGGCTGATGAACATCAATACAGTCAATACTTAAGCCATGGAACTCTAATATCGGTCCCATCCAAGCAGCATCACGTTTTGCTAAATAATCATTTACAGTTACAAGATGTACTCCTTTACCAGTTAATGCGTTTAAATATACGGGTAAAGTAGAAACTAACGTTTTCCCTTCTCCTGTCATCATTTCTGCAATTTTACCTTGATGTAAAACAGATCCTCCAATTAACTGTACATCATAATGAATCATGTCCCAAGTAATTGTTTGTCCGGATGCATCCCAAGTTGTTGCCCAAACAGAAGTATCTCCATCTAAAGTAACATGTTCTCTAATCGCAGAAATTTCCCTATCAAATGGAGTTGCAGTAACTTCAAGCGTTTCGTTATTCGTGAAACGTTTTGCCGTTTCTTTAATCACGGCAAAAGCTTCTGGCATAAGTTCTTCTAAAACGGCTTCAGAAACCTCATAAGCTTGGTCTTTTAAAGTATCAATTTCGCTGTAAATAGCCTCTTGTCTATCAATACCTGCCGTAATCGTTTCTTTTTCTAATTCGGTGATTTTGGCTTCAAAAGAATTTGTTGCCTCTTTAATTTTGGCTTTAAATTCTTCTGATTTTGCTCTTAATTCATCATTAGACAAACTGGCAATAGCACTCTCAAATGAACGTGTTTTAGTAACTATAGGTTGCAGTAATTTTAAATCTTTTTGTTGTTTATCTCCAACAAATATTTTTAAGACAGAGTTTAATAAGCTCATTGTTATGTGATATTTTTATATTCAGTTTTTTAGAACTGATTGTTCGTTTGTAATCTACTGATAGTTAATAAGTTATTTTTTAAAGACAGCAGGTGCAATTTTGCCTAAATGTAAACAAAAAAAAAGCCTCTATTGAGACTTTCTTGGTGTAATTTTTTGTTAATATTCATCCTCATTCCAAAGATAATCTTCTTCGGTGGGATAATCTGGCCAAATCTCAATTATAGAATCATAAGCGTCGCCTTCGTCTTCAATTTCCTGTAAGTTTTCTGCAACTTCCAATGGCGCTCCTGTTCTAATAGCGTAATCTATCAATTCGTCTTTAGTTGCTGGCCAAGGAGCATCTGCTAAATAAGATGCTAATTCTAGAGTCCAATACATTTTCTTTGGGTTTAATTTTCTGCAAAAATAATTTTTTTTAGGAAAAAACCAAGCTTTTTTTGATAAATCTGTCAATAAAGTTAAAGAACT
>Ga0209292_1001399_pt1 | contig 29481 bp, 21 predicted proteins | sample GOMGulsemesocosm_2_FD_184634 | JGI IMG/M metagenome (GOLD analysis project Ga0209292, IMG submission 184634) | Methane-oxidizing microbial communities from mesocosms in the Gulf of Mexico - GOM9C Gulf of Mexico (SPAdes) (version 2) | ecosystem: Environmental > Aquatic > Marine > Cold seeps... | reverse complement strand
AGCATTACCGACGGTGAACGTTTTACCACACACTCACAAATTACCTTTGGAATAAGTCGATAGCCTCGACCACGAACTGCTTCAATATATTGTGGGCAGCCAGCGTTGTCTCCTAATGATTTTCGTAATAGTTTTACTCTTTGCTTGAGTGTTTCGTCACCAATCACTCGTTCAGGCCAAACTATTTGCATTAGCTCTGACTGGCTCAGTAAAGCAGGAGACGCCTGAGCTAACGCAACTAAAAGATCATAGCTAAGTTTTGGTAAAGTTAGCGCTTCACCATTACGTGTCAGCTCACCTCTTTGTACATCTAAGTTAAGATCATCAATAAGATAGCGAGTTGCTCTATTGATTTCTGTTGTCTGATTATCGGTATTTTCATTATCACTCATAACCGCTAATTTATCGTATTTTCACTAAAGAGCAACTATTTCATTAACTCTTCACCAAACCTTCACCAAAACTTTCACCGATCTTCACCAGACCTTCAAGTACAAATTTTAATCAAGCGTAAGCTGAATGTATAAAAATAAAGTTAAAAACAGAAGGAAAAATTATGACAACAACAATGCATACAACTCCAGAGTTTGACAATTTGTGGGGACATCCAAAACCATTATGGATGTTATTTATGGCTGAATTTTGGGAGCGATTTGCTTTCTATGGAATTCGATGGGCGTTAACCTTATATATCGTGGCTCAATTTTTTAATGGTGATGCTTCCGGACAATCCTTTGCCTCTAATACTTATGGTTCATATTTAGCATTGGTATATGCAAGTGCCATATTTGGTGGCTATATTGCTGACAAAGTTATTGGCTCTCAGCACTCAATTCTCGTAGGTGCGTTAATTATGGGGGCTGGATTATTTATGATCATGCTACCCAACCAAACCTTTTTTATGATTGGTCTTGCTACGGTTATTGTTGGTAATGGCTTATTCAAACCAAATATTTCAAATTTAGTCGGGAAAATTTACCCTGAGGGTGATCCTCGTCGAGATAATGGTTTCAGTATTTTCTATATGGGCATCAATGCCGGGGCAATGATTTCTCCTATAATTACTCAATGGTTAGCAAGTACCCTAACCGATACGCCAATGATGGATAATTACAAAGCTGTTTTTGGTGCTGCAGGAGTTGGCATGATTATCAGTTATGTTTGGTTTTACATTGGCCGCAAACAGCTAAAGGGCATTGGCAGTGTTAAAAAAACACCGATGCGCACACGAAACCTTGTTTATGTTGTTTTCGGCGCTATTGCCTCTATTGTTCCTTTTTATATTTTAATGGCTTTTGCTGGGGCACAAGTTTTGGCATGGATTCTATTTGTCTTGTTTGTGGCGTTAGCGGTAATGCTTTTGACTCACGCTAAGCGCGACGGAAAAGTTGCTTTTGAACGGGTTATTGCCTGTTTGATCATGTTTGCTTTTAACGTCATTTTCTTTATGTTTTTTGAGCAAGCAGGAAGCTCATTGACTTTCTTAGCACAGAATATTGTTGATCGAACGATCACCGAAGCAATTGAATTTAAAATTGCGTGGTTTCAATCTGTTAATTCAGTTTCTATTTTAATTTTTGCGCCTATTGTTTCTGCATTGTGGATTTTTATGGCAAAGAAAAAGTTTGAACCCAGCATACCTCGCAAATTTGCTTTAGGATTATTAGGAACAGGTTTAGGATTTTTAGTGTTGATGTTTGCTTTAGATAATCTGCTTGATGAAAACAACATGATCCCAATTTGGCCGTTAGCCGCTTGTTACGTTCTGCATACTATTGGTGAGTTATGTTTATCGCCTATAGGCTTATCTATGGTCAGTAAGTTAGTCCCCGCGTCCCTTGCTGGTTTTGCTTTTGGTGGTTGGTTTTTAAGTACGGCCATTGGTAATAACTTCTCTGGAATGTTAGCAGGATCAATGAGCGGGGAAACAGGTATGACTGTTGCTTCAGCATTAGGAGGTTTTAGTTTTAGCTTCTGGTTATTAACAGCGGGCGGTTTACTATTATTTATTATCGCACCGATGATTAACAAATTAATGCATGGAGTGAAGTAACCTCAGAAGTTTTAAATAGTCGCGCAGGTAATGATTACACTTGCGCGATTTATTTCAGACGATATGCTCTGCTAAATAATCGACTAATAATCTTATTTTCGGCGACAAATGGCGATTTTGCGGGTAAACAGCCCATATTCCACTATCAGGCTCTCTGAAATTATCTAACAAGCTAACCAGCTCACCACTTTCTAAATAATGCTGAACATAGTAGTCTGGCAATTGTACAATCCCCAAGCCCTTAAGCGCTGCGTCAACTAAACTAACACCACTGTTATAACGAAGCTTACCCGTAACACGAATATTCCTTTCTTTACCTGCATCACTAAAATGCCAATAATCAAGTGTGCCTAATAAGCAGCTGTGTTTATTCAACTCAGACAACGAGTGGGGAATACCGTACTTGTTTAAATACGCTGGTGATGCACACAAATAGTTTATGCGCTCTCCGAGTTTTTTCGCCATCATGGTTGAATCGTTTAGTTTGCCTAAACGAATTGCTAAATCAATTCCCTCTTCAACTAAGTCAACTTGCTGATTACTTAAATAGGCACTCACTTCGACGTCACTATATTGTTTGATAAAATCATTCACTAAAGGCAGTATTTTTTGCTCTCCATAAGTCACTGAAGCTGTAAGCTTAATTTTACCTTGCGGCTTGGTTTGCAAATTGGTTATAGCTCGCTCGGCTTCATCTAATCCATCAAGCACGCTGCGACAATGTTGATAGAATATTCGCCCTTCTTCGGTCAGCGAAACCTTGCGTGTTGTTCGATAGAATAGCTTTATATTGAGACGTTTTTCTAAAGCACTGATCTGACGGCTCACTTGAGCAGTAGAAATAGCCATCTTTTTTGATGCTTGAGTAAAACTTTCCGTTTCAGCTACAAAGACAAACTCACTTATTCCTTCCCACTGCACCATTGTTACCTCTGAGTAAAAATCATTTACCAAAACACCATATTATCATCTATGTAGAAACAAATATAATAACCAACATCAAAAAGGCGCTGACGTTAATGGTAACTACAGCCGATTAAAAGTTGGAGAGCAAAATGAGTTGGTTATTTTTATTTTTTGGTGTCGCCGCTGAAGCAATGTCCCATGTTGCACTAAAAGAAACAGAAGGATTTACCAAACCATTACCCAGTGCACTCGTATTGCTTGGTCATTTAGCCGCATTTATGTTTCTAGCTCAAGCGATGAAAGGTATGCCTATTGGCATTGTTCATGCTCTGTGGGCAAGTCTTGCGATAGTAACAGTGACTTTATTGTCCACTATCATTTATCAGCAACACATTGATTTAACAACATGGATTGGTATGGCGCTAGTTGCTATAGGTGTTGCTGTTATTAATTTATCTCAAGGGCACAGCCATACCGTTGGCTAACAAGCCATTCGACATCAGCAACTTATTTAAAATTTACTATTATTAACCAACCAAGAGTCTTACGTGTTAACGGCGTAATAACGTAACAATCAATTTATTAGACTAGACAAAACACCGTGTCTTAATCTGGTCTTAACTACTAATCAAAAAAGTGAGAATCAATATGAGCGACCAATTTATTAAATCAAAAGCGGCCATTGCCTGGGGCCCTAATCAACCATTATCAATCGAAGAAGTCGATGTAATGCTACCTCGCAAGGGTGAGGTATTAGTGAAAGTTATTGCTTCTGGTGTTTGTCATACCGATGCATTTACCTTATCTGGCGATGATCCTGAAGGAATATTTCCGGTTATTTTAGGTCATGAAGGCGGTGGTATTGTTGAACAAATAGGTGAAGGCGTTACCAGCGTGCAAGTGGGTGATCATGTCATTCCTTTATACACACCAGAATGTGGTGAATGTAAATTTTGTTTATCTGGCAAAACAAATCTTTGTCAACAAATTCGTGAAACCCAAGGCAAAGGCTTAATGCCTGATGGCACGACTCGATTTTATAAGGACGGTCAGCCTATTTTTCATTATATGGGCTGTTCAACATTTTCTGAATACACCGTATTACCGGAAATTTCATTAGCAAAAGTAAATAAAGCAGCACCATTAGAAGAAGTTTGTCTCTTAGGCTGTGGTGTTACTACTGGCATGGGCGCAGTAATGAATACTGCAAAAGTTGAAGAAGGCGCTACGGTTGCTATTTTTGGTCTTGGCGGAATCGGCCTTTCAGCCGTTATTGGCGCGACCATGGCCAAAGCCAGTCGAATTATTGCCATCGACATTAACGAGAGTAAATTTGAGTTAGCGAAAAAGTTAGGCGCTACCGATTTTATCAACCCGAAAGATTACGATAAACCCATTCAAGACGTAATTGTTGAAATGACTGACGGTGGTGTTGATTACTCATTTGAGTGTATTGGTAACGTTAACTTAATGCGTTCAGCACTAGAATGTTGTCACAAAGGTTGGGGGGAGTCAGTCGTTATTGGTGTTGCCGGTGCTGGTCAAGAAATATCAACCCGACCATTCCAATTAGTAACTGGACGAGTATGGCGAGGTTCTGCATTTGGTGGTGTTAAAGGTCGGACTGAGTTACCTGATTACGTAGAGCGTTATTTAGCCGGTGAATTCAATTTAAATGACTTTATTACCCACACAATGTCTCTTGAAGACATCAATGAATCATTTGAGTTAATGCACAAAGGCGAAAGTATCCGTACCGTTATTCATTTTGATAAGTAACAGTCACATTGATAAATAGCATTTATTTTCACTAAACATTTGAACCGACGTTCAACAGTATAATGTTACTGTTGATCGTCAGTTAAGGCGTAACATGACATTAGAAAATTTAAGTATAAACAAGTCTTTTGGTGGTTGGCATAAACAGTATAACCACCACTCAACTGTATTAAATTGCAGCATGAGGTTTGCTATTTACTTGCCGCCGCAAGCATCGAACATTAATAAAGTCCCGGTATTATATTGGCTTTCAGGTTTAACTTGCACAGATGAAAACTTTATGCAAAAAGCAGGAGCCATGCGTATCGCGGCGAAATTAGGTATCGCGATTGTTGTTCCTGATACTAGCCCTAGAGGTGAAAATGTAGCCGATGACAGTAGTTATGACTTAGGAAAAGGCGCCTCATTTTATGTTAATGCTACGCAAGCACCTTGGAGCCGTCATTATCAAATGTATGACTATGTGGTTAAAGAATTACCGCAGTTAATTGAGTCGACTTTTCCGGTGTCTGACAAGCGTTCAATTGCAGGCCACTCAATGGGCGGTCATGGCGCGTTGACTATCGCAATGAAAAACCCTCAACGTTATCAATCGGTGTCAGCATTTAGTCCAATCAGCAATCCGATGAATTGCCCTTGGGGACAAAAAGCCTTCGCGGCATACCTTGGGAAAGATAAAACCACTTGGCGTAATTATGATGCAAGTGAGCTGATGCGACAAGCGAAGCAACCGGTTCCAGCAAGAGTAGACCAAGGTGAGTCTGATGATTTTCTCGTTGAACAATTAAAGCCAGAGTCTCTAACTGCAGCAGCAAAAGTGAGTGATTACCCATTAGCATTATACTTACACCAAGGCTTTGATCACAGTTACTACTTTATCGCGAGTTTTATTGAAGAGCATTTACAGTTTCATTTTGCGCACTTGAGTAACTAATAATGATAATACCGTCGAATAGTTCGACGGCTATTTTCTGCAGAAGAATTGATGACAGTGCATATACCAATCCTTTGCCTTATTTTACATTGTTTTATCCAACCAAATTTCTTTAATCGATACTTTCTAACCGATGCTTTTTAAGCTCGTTTTCACACAGCTGCCCTAACCTTATCAAGGCTTTTAATCTATGCCCAGTTGTAGGATGAGCAAAACTTAATCTCAAGCAATTAGAGAATTTTTTAACAGAAGAAAACAGCTGTCCCGGTGTAATAATAATGCCTTCTGAAATAGCATGTTCATAAAGTATAAAAGTGTCAATCTCTCTGGGCAATTGCACCCAAATTGCTAGCCCACCATCAGGAACAGTAAACGTTGTAGGTATTCTCCATTGCTCTGCTATGCTTTTAGTTAATTGCTCTCGTTGTTTCAACAATACCTTACGATATTGGTGTAAATGTCGTTCGAAATATCCTTCCGCTAAAAAGTTAGATAGTCCACATTGAATCGCTTGGCTCGTCGATAATTGATAAACCAATTTCATGTGGACAATTTTTTTAAAATGCTTACCTGCCACAATCCAGCCGATACGCAAGTCCCTTGATAAAGACTTTGAAAAAGAACTACACAAAATAAAGTTGTCATGTGTATCATAATTTTTCATCGGCTCAACCTTAGCGTGAAAACCTAAGTCACCATAAATATCATCTTCAATAATGATGATATCTTTCTCATTAGCCAGTGCTGCTATTTTACGTTTTTCTTTTGTGGGTATAAGCGATCCTGTTGGCGTAGCGAAATTTGCGGTTAACACGCAAACTTTGATATGCCATTTTTTAGTTGCTTCCTCTAAGGCATCAGCAGTTAAACCAATCGTGTAAGAGCTTGGCAGCTCAACAACCTTCAGCTTAAGCTGTTGTAATAACTGTAATACACCATAAAAAGCAGGACTTTCTATCGCAACAATATCCCCAGGTCCACAGGTTGCCATTAATGCCAAAAACAAACTATTTTGACAGCCCGATGTGATACATATTTCCTGCGTTGAAATATGAAGATCTCGCCTACGATAATGCTCACTAATTTGCTGCCTAAGTGGTAAAGACCCTGGTGGCTCACAATAATATAAAGCATTATTTTGTGGACTGTTACGTAACGAACGACTGATATGTCGATTTAATATCAGCAAGTGATTAGGTGTTTGTGCAGTATCTAGATTTTGAGGGGAGATATCAAAGGCGGCAGTTCGTTCCATAATTTCATAAAACATCTCTGGCATATCAACAAGCTTAGGTTTATCTATTTTTGTTAGCCCTTGGCTAATTGGCTGTAGAGGTTTAGGGGTTGCAACGTAATAACCAGATTTTACTTTTACAAAAACAATTCCTCTTGCTTCAAGGGTATGAAGTGCTTTTTGCACAGAGATTTTTGAAACCTTATAGATACTTGCCAACTCACGGATAGAAGGTAACCTTTCGTTAGGTCGCCATATATCATCTTCAATTTGAGCAATTAACTTATTGGCTAACTGTTGATACTTGAATTGTCTCATCGCACAATTTCCACTAATCAATCTGTACCTATTATAATTTATAATGTTGTATCTATAAACTACAGATTAACAATTTAAACTTCCCGCATTGAAAAACCTTACCGGGGAAGCCAAATGAAATCATCTTACTCCTTAGAACAAAACCTCATTTTTAAGACATCTGCCATTGACGATAGAATTTATCTTCGCGAGCAGAAAGGAAAGTTTCAATTGATCAGGCGCAGTCTAAGCGTGTTCTTAATACTTCTTTTTGCTTTTGTTCCTTTTATTAAATTCAACGGTGATCAAGCCGTATTATTTGATCTTCAACTGCAACAAGTGCATTTATTCTCATTAACCTTATTTCCGCAAGATTTAGTTATTGTGAGTTTAGTTTTTATTCTTGCCGCTTTTCTACTGTTTTATGTCACGAAATTTTATGGTCGAGTTTGGTGTGGCTTCACTTGCCCTCAAACTATTTGGATGCTGATGTTTAATTGGGTAGAAAGAAGAATTGAAGGAACTCATAACCAAAGTAAATCGTTAAATGTACAAGCAATGAATGTAAGTAAGCTTATTAAAAAAGCAGTTAAGCACTTTATTTGGTTTAGTATTTCATTATTTACTGCCTTAGTTTTTCTTTCATATTTCGTGACAGTTGACCAACTATACAGTTCTTTCTTTACTTTTAGCGCATCGGATACGATTGTATATTGGGTTTTATTTTTTACCACATGTACTTATATTAATGCGGGCTGGATAAGAGAAAAAATGTGCCAGCATATGTGCCCATACTCTCGTATTCAATCAGCAATGTTTGATCAATCAACCAAGATGGTAAGCTACGATAAAACCCGTGGTGAAAACAGAGGTGCAAGAAAACGTTCACAGCCTAAACTCGATTCAATGGGCGACTGTGTTGATTGTGACCTTTGCGTTCAAGTGTGCCCAGTAGGCATAGACATCAGAAATGGTTTGCAATACGAGTGTATTAATTGCGGCTTATGTGTTGATGCATGTGATATGACCATGGGCAAATTTAATTATCAAAAAGGGCTGATATCTTTTATCAATGAGCAAGCACCTAAAGATAATTGGAAACGACACATAGGTTACGGAAGTGTCGTTTCTATAACACTGCTAACGATGTTATTTTGGGCAACGACTTGGCAAAGTTTTGACGTAAATATTATCAGAGACCGCCAAGAACTTTTTCGTATCAATCAAGATGGTAACACTGAAAATACCTTTCTTTTTAAAGTCAGAAATAAGTCTAAACAAGTAAGACATTACAACATTCAAGTAAACGAATTAGCTCATGCAAAAATAAAAGGTTCATCACAAGTTAAAGTCTTACCCGGTGAATTGACAATTTATTCGATAACCGTCGTGGTTGAAGAGCCTTTATCGGTCATCAGAAGCGATGTTAATTTTGAAATTATAGATTTAAGTACTAACGACAGCATGCAAAAGAGCAGCTCTTTTTATAGTGGTGATGGAGCTTGGTAATGCCTCTTTATCTGAATTTTATGGGTAAATGAGCTATTTCTACCAGCCATTCGAAAATACACAGGCGCTGATAAAGCTCGTCGCCTGTGGTCTTTTCAGTTCATCTGCTTAGATAATATTATTCACCAACAAAGGCTGATGACTCTAGTGTAAACGACTCGTCAGGTTGGCCAAAACTGCAAATGGGCCCATAAGGATATTCTTGGGTATAATAATAACCATAATTACCGTACGCATCAGTCATGCCATTGCATTCATCTAAGTCGCCACTGCCAGGTTCATAATACCAATCTTCAACAAATATACCTCGGCTATGAGTATTAATTGAAGGTGCAGTTACCTTATCGTTTACCCCGGTAGTTCTTTCATCGGTGTGGGTTTTCCAGCTCGAGGTGACTTTTCTAACGCCATTAGTTGCTTGGTCGTAAATATAATGTCCATAGATAGGAAAGCCATCTGGGGCAAAGCCAATCACAGGAGAGCCACTAGGATCAACATCATCTGAATTAAACGATAATGTTTGCCCTGATTCAATATGCGATAGACCATCGTTATCACCATGATAATGATATCGTCCATCAAAAGCATGTCCGGTAAACTCATCTAAAGTTACAATATCAGGATTATTCGCAGGTACAGCATACCAATCAGCATTCAAACCACATTGCTGACGGGTGCCTAAACCAATATTCAGCGCTGCGTTTATATCTGGGTGATAACAAAAAGCCGAGTCCATATCTAAATCAACACCATTAAGTAAGATGCCGTTTAACGTTAACATAGTGGCAATTTTCTCAACATAAGTAGCCGTTACTTTCTTTATGGGGTTGCGAGGAATAATGAGGGTGTAATTAATACTATTCTCTTGAACTTTTGTTGCGAAGTCTTTCCCTGTGGTGGTATTACCACCAACATCATGGTTAGGAATATTGTTACTCACCAAAGTGCAATAAGTCGCTGTGGCGGTAATCGTTAATCGACTTGCTAGAAAATGCCCTTCTTGAATATCTGCGATATTCGCTAAATAACTGCCGACATAAGCTCCGCAATCGGGGTTTCTATTGGTGAGCTTTAAATATGAAATATCTCCTTCAACATTTTTGGTCATATTATTGTCAGGTATTGATGAAGGTATTTCAGGTTGTTCTATTACCGGTGGTGTAATGTCTTTAGAGCTTGAGCCACCGCATCCCGTTAAAAGCACAAAAAACGTTAAGGTCATACTTTTCAAATGGGTTGGCCTTGTTGAAATCATAATTCAAACTCTTGCTTTAACTACGGGACTTTACTTTATTCTATGTGGTGATATTTTAAAATACACCACATAGTAAAGTTATGTAAAGTTTGTGCTTTATAACAATAGCCCGTTATGTCATTTTTATTGCTTTTACAATTGACCTAGTGGGTAAATTTACACCTATGTTATAACGCCGGATACAATGAAAGGATCAATAAAAGTGCCATGGTAATATTGAACACTCTCAATCGTTTTTGATCTGTTAAAATCACTTGTATTTTTTGCCCCAACATTATCCAAGAGCTGATACAGGGTAAATTAACGATCCCAAACACTATCGCTACTAACAGTACCGCGGTAAGACTTTTTGATGGCGCATAGATACTTATTGATGTGAGCGCCATGGTCCACGCTTTTGGATTAACCCATTGAAATAAAGCCGCCTGAACAAAGGTAAACGGTGTCGAGTTTGAAGATTTTTGTTCAAGGTTCCCCGTTGATGTTGCTATTTTGAAGGCGAGATACACTAAATAAACAATGCTCAGCACTTTTAATATGTCATAGCTCAAAGGGAATCGGTCAAATAGCTGAATAACACCGAGGCCAACTAACAGAACCATAAAAGTAAACCCTAACCCTACACCTAACATGTGAGGAATAGTTTGCTTAAAACCGAAATTTGCACCTGAATTCATCAGCATCAAGTTATTTGGTCCTGGCGTTATAGATGACACAAACGCAAAAATAGTTAAAGCTGATAATATTTCAAAATTCATAATCAATTTTCTCTTTATTTATTGTTATGCAATGTTAAATGAAACTTGGTACAATTTTCGCGCGTATAATCTTAACAAACCAACCAAAAGCACAACTTATGTTCAAAAAAGACAGGTATAACGACAGAATATTGCAAGAGCTCACTAAAAATGGTCGGTTACCTAACTCTGAACTCGCAGAAATAATAGGTCTTTCTCCCTCAGCGTGTCTGCGCAGAGTGCAAGAACTTGAAAGTAGTGGTCTGATAAAAGGCTATCGCGCGATTTTAGATAGTGAATTAATGGGAAGCAGTTTTATTGCCTATGTGGGAATTGGCCTCAATGAACATTCAACTGAATCACAACTTGCCTTTGAGCAAGCGATAAAGTTAGCACACGATGTTAAAGAGTGCCATAACGTTACCGGCTCGTTTGAATATTTATTGCGTATCGAAACAAAGGATATTAAGTCTTTTAAACTCTTTCATGCCGACGTTCTAGGCGTTATTTCACAAGTTAGCACCATAACCACTCACGTTGTTATGGACTCCCCTAAAGATGATAGAAATTAAATATTTGTCTCGGTGATTTTAGCTGAGTTGAAAATAACAAATGAAAATGCCACCTAGCTGTTTACACAGTTTTGCGGCATTTTAACCTCGTTAACTTTAATGGTTAAAGCTAACGAGCTCGGCTCAAAATTGTTTTATGGCCGATGATTTTAAAATAGACTTCTTAGAAATATATTACTCAACGGTTGCTTTTAAACGAACACCATCGAATGCTTCATAACCAAATAAACCTATATGCCACTCACCTGCAGCTGGACTATTTTGAGTACACTTTTCAACATTACCTGCTTCATAAGGGCGACAAGTGTAATCATTGGTCGTTGGTTTACTTCCTTGCTTAAGGTATAAATCTACATCACCAGTACCACCTAATATTTCTACCGTTAATTTACTTGCATTAGCAGGTACATCAATCACGTAAAAAGCCTCGCTACTCGAATCTCCAGAAAGATTAGACTTATCTATGTCTACATTTTCACCACCCGTAGTTGCGAGAGTGTAATCAGCCGTTATTGATACGCCTGAATATGCAGAATATCCTTGTAGCATTGCATGGTAAGTGCCTGTTTGCGCCGTATTGATTGTACAAACTTCTTCATTACCGCCTTTATACGGACGACACTGATACTTGGATGTGGTTGCTTTTTCACCAAACTGAACATGTAAATCAACATCGCCAGTACCACCCGTAGTTGTAAAAGTTAAGTTGGTTGCACCTGCAGGAATAGCAATTGAAAAGTCATTCGTAGACTGTGCATCACCGCTTAAGCCCGTTTTAGCAATTCCCTTCACTAATACATTTGAACTAGCTATCGCAGCGGTTGTAAAGGATGACGTTGACGACCAAGAATTACCACACGCATTCGCGGTTTTTACACGCCAGTAGTATGTAGTGCTAGCGGTCAAATCAGCTGATGGTTGATAATTAGTGCCGTTAGCCACAGTACCTGTTGCAACTTTGTTAGCAAAAGCGCTATCGGTAGCGACTTCAATCACATAATTAGTTGTTGAGCTATCAGCAGCCCAACTAAACGTTGGTCTTAAAGCGGTTTCTGTTGCACCAGAAATCGGTGCAGATAAAGCAACGCTTCCAGGCTTACTGGCAACAGTTAACGCTACACTAAGTTCTTTAGCCGTTGCACCAGATGCTGCACCATTAATCTTAAAGTTATATGTGCCATCATTAACATTGCCAACGGTAACATTAGCATTTGATGATGAACCAGCCGCTACAGGATTCGTAGAAAAAGAGCCTGTAATTCCACTAGGCAAGCTTGCATAACTTAAGCTAATTGATTTATTAAAACCACCGGTTGCCGCTGTTGAAATAGCAATAGGCGTAATTGCAGTATTAGCACAAACTTGTTGTGTTAAATTAGTCGCTTGTAGCGTAAATGCTGGAGTTGTTGTTGCTCCACTACATTCAGCAAATTTAAAACTCGCAATACGAGTAGACCATTGACCGTTTTCTTTACCGTAATCACTGGTCATCCAAAACGTACAACCGTCAACTGGATCAAGTGATAAATGGCTATAATCACCATTACGGTCACTAGCGATATGACTTGTTCCTGCAACCAAAACTTTCTCAGTTTGTGTCATCGTGCCGTTAGTATCAGTTGCTAAACGACCCGTCATACTAATACCAGGGTAAGTATCTGGGCCGGCAACATGGTATGCCAAGGCAATATTGCCACTAGCGTCCATTGCCGCTGAGCCCATAAATCTGTTATTAGAATCAGATGGCGCGTAAGTACCTTCTTGATGAAGACCCCATGAGCCGGTGCCGACTTTACGTAACTCAAACCAACGTAAACCTGCACGATCAGACCCTGCATCATGTACGAAATTACCCACAATTGATTCATGTGTCGGGAATTTACGGTATTGTGAACGATACATTACCACTTCGCGTACTGGGTCAAGTTTAGTACTCGCCCCCTTTTGAGTTAAACAACCAAACCCGTCAGAAGAAGTTGCACTGGTACAAACATTTGAATCAAATTCACTCATGGCTATTTTAATAGGACCAACAAGTTTTGAATTGGCACTATTGTCGTAGTCTGGATCAAAAGTCCATAATTCTAAATAATCTTGGTTGGCGTTATTGCTGCCTTTATTATTCAATTCATCATCATTTTGACGAAGAAATAAACCAGGCGCATTAGCATCAGGCCCTTCAATCGTGTCTACATCAACAGGTAACAACATCTGAAATTGTAACCCCGCTAACTTAGGGGCAGTTTTACGTTGCATGCGAGCTGTTTGACCTGCTAGCATTTTGCTACGCTCTAACGCGTAAATACCAGGCCCAGCACCTTCATTTGTGCCAACGAAGTAAGAATCGCCCCAACGACCAAATTTGGGATAATCAGGGAATTCTGGTGCTTGAAACTCATAAGCGTGCCAACCACCACTTACCGGGTTATCCGTCTTAGAAACGTAAACACATAAACTACGGCCCGCTTCATTACTAAATTCAGTCATAATGTAACGTTCAGCCGCTTCATCATAAAATACTATCGGGTCACCCGCTGCTGATTTACACTTATCGACACCTAAGTTTGACATCGCTGTTGGGCCAGATATTTTATTACCCGTTGCTTTATCATAAATAGAGAAAATAGAACCTGCGCTACCATTTATTGATTGTATATAATGGTTTTTACCGACAGTACCTGTGGTATCTGATGGATTAACACCACTAAAACCATTACCTTCGATATTAACGTTACCGTCAGAAACTGCACGCTGATATGTACCTTGTGCATCTGTTTGAAGGTCAACAAGGTGTTTATCATTACCCACTACTTGGTTAATTGGCGCAGATAAAAGGCTGCGATTTACGTTAGGGTAAATACGACGGGGAACAGATACTACCGCATCGCCCGGCAGCCAATCAGGCACAAGGTCGATGTCTCTAATATCACCTAAGAAATCTGAAGGCGATACGGTGTCCATAACATCAGCACCAAAAAATTCTTGTATCTCCTGGCTATCGTCAATAAATACGGCTAATTCTTCTTCTGTAAACGCAGTATTTGCTTCTTCATCTACTGCATATACGGAACTTGTTAGGCTAATTGCTAACGCAGAGCCACCTAGTATTTTACAAATATTACTAGCAAGTTTGGTTTTTTTATTGTGTTTCATGTTTTATACCTAGTTTTACTAAAATTTAGTGTGCACTTTGCAATATGTCTCCTTTCATCAACGATCAATCCGTTAATTTACAGGTGAACACCGTGGTTAACGCACACTTAGCCCGGGATTAAATAAGCTAAATGTGTATTAATTTTTTCGTTGTTAAAAGGGGCTAAATTTCGATTATTGTTCTTTAGTGCGACTAGCTTTTGAACGGCTAGTTTTACTTGAGTTGTTATCTTTTGGAGGGGGAGTATCTGTTGAAGAGCGTCGATCATCTTGTTCGCGAATGGGATCACCTGGTTGCCATGCTGGCACTGTTGGTAAGTCTCTAATATCGCCATCAAACCCTGATGGCAATGCAATATAAGCTCCATGAGGTTTGTCAATTAAGTCAATACTCACTTCCCCCTGTGGCGCTAGAACCTTAATGATTGAGTTTCCGGCATTCAATGTGAAAGAAAGTAATGAGGTATCTGCTGTTGATTGAGTATTATTTTGATAATAATTACTTGAAATTGACTTTGCCTGTACACTTACCGCTGTATTGGCAACTTTAGCCAAAGTGAGTTGAATATCTCCTTGTTCGGTATACAATCGCTGCGGATTATGCCAATTGATATTATAATGATCGATACTTATATTACCTGTAACAGATTCAACGTTTAGTTCACCAACAGAGCCTAGGCTTATATTGCCGCTAATCGTTTTAGCATACATATTAGAGAAGTGTTTTTTGGATTTTATCGTGCCCCACGTTGACTCCATTTCAACAGTAACGCTTTCAGGAACAATTACGGCAATATCAACCCTTCCAATCATCTGACCATCTGAATTGTACTGACCATCTGGATAATTCACTGTAATTTGAGTGTATTCAGCTGTTTCTTGAATATCAAAAGTAGGGATAGCGGGATTGTGACCTATTTTTTGAATGATGGCTGATATACCAACTTTTCTTTCACTACGTAGTCTTGATGAAATATTACCATAGTGATTTATAATGCTAATTTTACGATGCTCTGGAAGTTCACCTGTCCAGGCATAATTTTCAAGTACTACACCTTTCACCGAATTGGATTTCAATTGGGTACTTTGATCGGCATAAAGCGCTGTTGAACACAATAAACTGAATGTCAATGTTATATATTTCATCATCTAGCCTTAATCGGTTTGTTAAAAGCGACGGGGTAAAAAGTCGCTAGAAAAGATGAGTCCTTTTATCTTTCGAGCATTACAACTTCGATTTAATATCCTCGTTTATTAACATTTGTTCAACAATTATCATGTATCTATTTGTACCCCATAAAAGCTAAATTTAAATTCTAAAAAATCAAATAAACAAGCAAAAACCAACTAATTAAAATACTTAAAGAACACGCTAAAACATTAACTTAGCCGCCATAAAATAGTAATAAACGACTTAAAGCAGCTGTAAAAACAAACAATATGTAGATGAAATAAAATTCAAAACGCACGCCATTTAAATAAACGAACAATCGGTACATTGGGATACAAAGTGCATACAAAAACCCCACACATTAACATGCAGTTCACATCGATTTATAGGGAATTAGTTGCTACGCTAGATTGGCTTATTTGAGTTATGACTAATCACAATATAGCGAATATTTCTGAAGGCTGAGCAAGGTATTACAGTATGAATAAGAGTATTCCCCCCTTTAATAAAGTACTCGCGATTTCGATGAGTTTTTATCCGTTAGTAAGCTTTGCCAATACAGATGAAGCCGTTAATAATAGCCATTTTGAAACGATTCAAATCATAGGTAAAAAACATAATCACCAAAATAGTGTCGTACAAAACAACCATTTTATTGACCTTAACGAACTCATTACTCCGGTAAATACAGTAACTAATATTATTACAGAGCTTCCTGGAGTCAACATCGTAGGACAAGGCGGGCTCTTTCAAGTATATTCGATACAGGGGTTATCCGGTGCTAGGGTGCAAACACAATTATCGGGGATCCCACTTTATTCTGAACGTCGGGCGGGTACTTCTGCTTCTTTTATATCGCCTTTTTTACTTGGCAGTGTTGAAGTATTAAAAGGCGCAAGCTCAACATTTTATGGCTCTGGCGCAATAGGCGGTATAGTTCAGCTTTCTCCGCTTCATTTTAAACAACTAGGACTCGATACAAGGTTAGGTATCGAAGGCAATGAACGTCAATACAATATCAGTTGGGGCAATGAAGACTTTTCTTTTGCGTTAAGCCATCAAAGAGCCACAAACAGTAAAAACACCAGGGGTAATGAACTTAATAACCATTATCAACAAACATCCGCTAGCTTTAAAACCCAATGGCAATTAACTAATGACATAACAGCTAAGTTTCTATTTTTGCCCAGTTATGGTGAAGATATAGGCAAAGCCAATAATGCAGATTTTATCAATAAAAAATACACTGTTTATCCTAGAGAGAGCCATTTAATCAGCCAGTTGGCGCTGCTAGGTGACGACTGGCAAGGTAATGTAGCTTTACATAAACAGCAACTAGACACCTCTGTAACGCGGTTTAATAAACGCATTAATACCATCGAAAGCCAGGCAACTGATTATAGTGCTAACTTCTCTCAACAATGGAATATTGGCGATTTTTCAGGATTGTGGGGGATTGACCAACAATTTAGAAACAATGTTAAAGCCGATGAAATAGAGCAAAGCTTAAAGGATAGTACAATTTCCTCAGGCGTTAATTTATCAGCACAGCAATACGATAGTGCTCTTTTTTCTCATGCGAGTATGACAGTGGGCAAGGTTATTTTTAATGCCGGCGCACGGGTAAATTATGTTAATCAAAAAAATAAACAAACAACACCCCATAATACTTTTTCAGAGAAAGCATGGACAGGTTTTGGGAACATAGATATCAATTTATCAGCAGATCTTCAAATGAATGTAGGAGTCAGCCGAGGTTTTCGTTTTGCTACTTTATCAGAACGTTTTTATTCTGGCACAACGGGGCGTGGGCAAACTCTTGGTAATGCGAATTTACGTCCGGAAATAGCGACAAACTACCACGGGTCGCTCACCTTCCAACAATTTAGTTTTAGTTTGTTTAGTAACAAAATAAGTAATTTTATTGAACGCGTTAACCTCGATGAAAACACGCGCAGTTACAAAAATGTCTATCACGCCACGATTAACGGTGCTGAGTTTTCTTTTAATCATCAACTGAGTGACAACCTGAGTATTAGATTCAACGGAGATCACACTCAAGGAAAGAATGACAATGGTGCTTCTTTAGCGGGAATTTCTGCCAATAAGCTGCAATTCATCGTAAATTATCATGAAAATAACTGGAGCGCTCAGTTAAAAATCAAACATAGGCTTGCTAAAAATAACATTGCACAAGGAGAACAAGTATTAGATACCGCTAGTATTGTTTCCGCACATTGGTTGTACGAATTGTCAGATAATTGGCAAGTTACTTTTTCTGCAGATAACTTGTTTAACGAAAGCTATCAGCTTACTACAGATAAAAAATCCTCATTGTCATCCGCTAGGCAGTTTACTATTCAGTTAAATTGGCAAGCAAACTGATACTTATGGTACTGATAACTGAAAATAAGCTAAGCAATGTTTTTGAAAAATAATCGTTATTTATGTGGAGTGCTAGCAATTAAGCTGAATTGAGACTTTAAAGTAATCGATTTAAAGTTGCCGTCTGAATAGGCGTTTATAGTGAAGGAATATCGATAACAAATAGATAAACAAATAGGTAAACAAATGCACATAGTACAATCGTATTACCTATTTGTTATAAGTTCTCGCTTATACAGCAACAACTTTATTTGCACATGGTCCTTTCTGACCTTGGCCTACTTCAAACTCTACTGCTTGACCGTCAGCCAATGTTGCATATTCGCCACCAGATTGAATTTCTGAATGATGAACAAACAAATCTTTACTTCCGTCTTCTGGAGTAATAAACCCGAAACCTTTATCTGCATTAAACCACTTAACAATACCTTTACTCATAACACTCTCTTTTTCATTGGTGAAAAATAGAGTTCTAATTTGCTATCACCATTACACATTAGAATTGGAATCTTATTAATTCACTCTCTATGAAGATTATAGACTGTATTTCGAATTAACGATGCATGCCGCCTTTCTTTTTCATATTTACAACTTTTCTTGCAATATCAAGTAGCTCTGGAGAGATATCTTCTGCACCATCTTTTATTAACTTACTTACGTCACCCGATGAGAAAAATGAACCACGTTCAGCCTTCACCCCTTTTGACCTTACAAAATCTTTTGTCTTACCCGTACTACCCGTATCAATATACTTAAAGATAATTTGCTCATTAAAACTCTGAGGCTCTTCTTTCAAAGTAGCAATGGTACTGGTAAGTGACTTAATTTCCGACTCTAATTTTTCAATTAAATCGGTAATATCTGAATATGGTTTCATTTAGTTATGTGCTCTTATTACTATTATCTGACAATGCCTTACGGCAATTACTTTACAGGAGAAGCAAATCAGTATTAACCAGCATGCTTAATGTATTATTATATCGTGATTATAGCTGAGTAAATAGCTTCTATTGCAAAGGCAAGAATAAATTGCATCACGACAATAAAAATTCAGCTAAGCCTGTTGTTACTTAATAAGGGCGTGTTATCGCTACTTTTAACAATATATCTAACTGACCGCCTGTTTAGTTCGTCTAAAAACATTATAATCATCGTTAGATTTGAAAAATAAAAAATAGGCTACCCCATGAACACAAAAATTTATAAGCGCGTACTTATTATGGCTGGAGATTTAATGCACGCCGCCCAGCGAAAAGATCAAACTCGCTTTGATAAGTCTTATAGTGAATTAAAGCAAGTATGTGACGAAAATGAAAATACCGATAAAGATCATCCCGTGCAATGGGAGACACTCGCTGACTTTACTGACGATTTCACATTAGCCATATCTATCTACGAGAAAGCATTACTTAAAGCTGAAGAGATTAATTCAAAAGATTTTCGTTCATCAATTGGTTTTTCAATCGCATCTTTACAAGTACAATTAGGTGATAAAACTAGCGCAATTGAGAATTTAGAGAAGGCAAAAATTAGCTGTAATAAAATTGTAGATAAAGAATTAAAAGCTGAAATTCATGATTTATTAGAAGAATTAACTAATTCTTAAAAATTTAAATTTGCGACATTTGGTAATGTTTGTCTATTTTCGGTTCAAAATATTTCGTATTTTAACTGTAAAAATTAAAAAAACGTAATGAGTCTGTAAAGCGTCTAACTCCGAAATTACAGACTCTAGAAATTAATGATGATGTGTTGCAGAATAAGGCTATTTGGCTCAGCGGGCATAACTTAAAAAGCATTATACTCAAAGGTAATGCCGAATGTTCGAGTCATGCCACTATATGCCGCTATCATTTCATTGTTTTTTACCACGCTTGAAACAAAATATTGATCCGTTAGATTACGAGCCCAGAAATAAACTCTCCAATTATCATTGCTGTTTTCGATACCTACTCTTGCATTGATAATTAAATACCCTTCTTGGGTAAACTTTTCATCGAACGAGTATGGCTGAGGAGGAATATTGACTTCAACAGCGCTACCAATAAAGTCAGAAACTTGCGTTGTCATTGCCACATCAGCTTTAAAGTCAGTATTGTAGGCACTGGTATAGGCACCATCAATTGAGGCATATGCTTGGAGTGAATCATTCACATTCCACTGATACTTTGCAGAAAGGTTTGCTTGAAATTCGGCAGTAAAAGGCAAGGAAGAACCCGAAAAATCAAGGGACTGGCCGAGTTGATTAAAGCCATGACCATTTTTTACTTCTGAGTGTAATACCCCCATAGCAGCGATAATGGTTAAATTGTCAATTGGCAACCATTGCAAGTCTAATTCAATGCCCTTAACAACAGAGTCATCTATATTACCTAGCGTGAATGCGGTTTTAAAAATAGGAATAGTTTTTTTGGTTAACAATTGTTTATCTTTATAATCGTAATAAAATGCGCTCATATTTAGCTGGGCACGTCTTTGAGCGAACAAAGCTTTAAAGCCAACTTCATAGGCATCTATTCTTTCTTGAACAACAGGGTCTAATTGATCGCTAGTGATCGCAGCCAGTGAGGGATAACTACCGGCTTTATATCCTCGGCTATAAGAAGCATATATAGAAGTCTCATCAGATAACTTATAATTAGCAGCCAATCGCCAAGCTATAGAGTCTTCTTTAAGCGTATCATCAACATTACCAACCCGTTGGCTGTCTTCCCCAAAATCGATAACTGTCACACAGCCATTCTTTTTAGCTCCCGAGTCGGCACCACCAAAGAAGAACTGATCAAATAAGGCTACACCTGGGCCACCAATATCTTGTGTACAACCAACGTAATCCGCTTTGTCATCGGTATAACGAAGCCCCGTTGTAACGGTTAAGTCTTTTGAAATAATCCAATCAGCATTGGCAAAAATAGCGTATGTTGTGGTTTCTTGTTCAACAACATTACGTAACTTATTAAAGCCAAAGCCTGAAGTAGGTAAAATATTCACATTAGTAGCCAGCCCCCAATCTTGAGTCGTTTTGTAATCTACATTACTTTGACTGTAATAAAGACCAAAAATCCAAGCAAGGTTATCAAGCTCTTGAGAGAGACGAAGCTCTTGTGAAATAGAGTCGATAGTGCCGTGTTGAAAGACGTAATCTGACGGAACGTACTCTTTGTCTGGAATGTTGGCATAATCTCCATGTAAATGTCCCTCATAAAAGTCAGCTAAAGAGCCACCAAGTACAGTATCCAAAGGGCCACCGGTTAAACCTCTAATATATCCGGCGGTAACTCCTGCAGTTCCACCGCGTTCATATTCAGAACCATCATCTTTAAATTTATTGTATCCGCTTAAAGATGAAATCGTTATTTCGTTGGATAAAGTATGAGTAAAATTTAATGATGCATAAATAGTTTCATGGTCAACGGCCGGATTTCTATCGGCAGTCCAGTCAGCTTTACTTATATCACTTCCATTGCCTGGGAAAAAATGAGGGTTGGTTTCAACGCTCAAAATAGGTTCAAAAATAGGATAAGAAGCATTCACTGCTCCCCCCGCTTTGGCAGGTAAATATTTGATTGCTTGTGGAGCTAAACTATCTGATAAATCTTGCGTATAACCAAGACGAAGTAATGCGTTAGTATCAGGTGAAATTTTAAAATCAAAGCTTAATCGAGCGGCAATTTTATCTTGTTTTCCTAGGGTATCATCTCGAGATACGCTTTCTTGCCAACCTTTTCCTGCGTTAATTATTTTCATTGCTAATCTAGCGTTCACCTTGTCTGCCACTGGCCCGGTGATATAACCTTCGCCACTTATCGATTGAAAGCTAGCAACGGTGGCGGTAATGCCTGATTCAAAAGTATCGAGGGGTGTAGCTAAAATATACTTCACAGCACCGGCTGTAGTATTTTGACCATATAATGTTCCCTGTGGTCCTTTTAAAATCTCTACACGTTCTATATCAAGGTTGATCCCCTTAGTCATAATGGGAAAAGGAATCGCTATTTCATCGGCATACACACCAACAGTTGAAGTTGCTTGGGCACTAGACTCATTAAAACCAACACCTCTAAGGGTATAAACTGGCGGGCCAAAAGCCGTGTCGCTATAATTAAAGCCAGGAATGAATGGAGCAAGATCTGCGGTATCATCGATTCCCATGTTGTTCAATTGCTCTTCATTAAATGCGGTAATAGCCATGGGAATTTCATTGATTGACTGTATTCGCTTTTGAGCAGTAACTTCAATAACCTCTAATATATTACTGCTTTGCGTTGCCCATGAACTAAATGTTATTGAGCTAACTAACACTATACACGTTAGAGAAAGTGGCTGAATAAAATCAAGGTTTGTTTTCATGGTTATTTCTCAATATTTAGATAATGTTAACTAATGCTAATGTGCTGTATAAAATTATGGCAAAGAAATCGATTAATAACACATTTAAGGTAATAATGTTCCGCGTAGCTCGTCGTAACCTTCAATGTTAGTTAGCTGATACTTTTCAACAAGATCAAATAAAGTTAACGGCTTGTCGAAATAATATCCTTGAATTAGATCACAATTATAAAGTACTAAACGATCATACTGTTCTTTCGTTTCTACTCCTTCTGCAACCACGGTTAAATTACAAAACTGACCAATAGCAATAATAGTTTTTACCAATGATTCACTTTGACTATTGATTAATAATTTATCAATAAAGGAACGATCTATCTTAATTTCACTCATTGGTAAGTTACTGAGATAACTTAATGAGGAGTAACCGGTGCCAAAGTCATCTAATGATATTTTAAACCCTTGTTCTTTAAGCTGCTCTAGAACCGGCCTTACTTTAGTTAGATCCGAAATAAATACATTTTCAGTGATCTCCAAGACAACCCCATGAGGATCATACCCCACACTATCGATAATTCTCATAATATGCTCTGAAAAATGAGGTTCCATCAATTGTTTAGGTGAAATATTAATTGATAACTGCAATGAATACGCATTGTTTAGGTTAAAGCTTTTTATATCTGTAAGCGCTTTTTCAATAACAAAAGCTCCTATGTCATAAATAACACCGGTATCCTCAGCGACTTGAATAAATTCAGCAGGAGAAACGGAACCAAGAATTTTATTGTTCCAGCGAACCAGTGCTTCAACACCTTGTATTTCACCCGTTTCAACGCTAACTTGAGGTTGATAATAAACATCTAATTCTTGCTCTGCGAGCGCTAAACGTAACTCTGATTCAACGAGAAACCCCCGTTTTACTTCTTTGTTAATACTCTCGCTGAAGAATAAAGAACGACCTTTTTGTTGCGACTTAGACTTATAAAGAACAATGTCGGCTTTACTGATAAGCTCTTCGGCGTTATCACCATCACTTGGATACATCGCGATACCGACACTACAGCTTGAATAAATAGATTTACCATTAATAATAAATTCTTGTTTAAATATTTCTTGAATTTTTTCTACTTTATCATGCGCATTTTGCAAACTATTCAAATTAGGAAAGCAAAAAATAAATTCATCGCCACCAAAACGAGCCACATTATCATGATGAGTAATAATTTTTTTAAACTCTCCTCCAATCGTGATTAGAAATTTATCACCGACTGAATGGCCATGAAGATCATTTATTTTTTTAAAGTCATCAAGGTCAACAAACATCACTGCTAAGCTTTGTTCATTTTCTTTGGACAAAGCAATCCCCTGAGAGACATGCTCTTCTAATAATGAGCGGTTGGGCAGTTTAGTTAATGAATCATGCAAAGCTTGATATTGGGTCTCTAATTTAATTTTATTTAGTTCTGCAAAATCATCAGAAATTTTATTTTCGTATAAAGTGAAACGTTTTGCTAAATACTTGGTTAGAAGCAGGGACAAACTAATGAAAAACAAAGTAACAAATACACTGAGCCATAATAAGTTTCTTAATTGATTTTCGTTTTCTAACGCTATTTTTTGCTCTCGCCTTTGAAGATACTTATCCGTTTCACTTTTATAAAACCCTGAACCTATTGCCCAGTTCCATTGCGAAATTCCTTCAACAAAGCTGAGTTTTTCAGCGGGTTGCCCGGTACTTGGCATCATTGGACTTAAATAACTTAAATAGCCCTCCCCGTGTTTTGCAATATCAATTAATTTACGGCTGTTCTCGATAATATTATTATCTGTGTTGTTATTAAAATTGGTTCCAGCAAAACCGTCTATAAAATGAGATAGTACATTGCCATTATAATCAAACAAGAAAATATAACCATTTGTGCCATAACGGATATTTGATATACGCTGAATTAACCGTTGTTTAATATCGTTTTCTACATCAAATAAATATTCTCCTGTACCAATGAACCAGTCGTAGGGTTCAAAATGTTTGCCGAAACCTATTTTTTCAAACTCTTGTTCTGTGTTGTCAGGTTTAACAAACCACCAATGATAAAAGGCTTCGCCACTCTCTTTAGCTAAACGGCCTAAATCTCGAACGATATAATTCCCCCTCACATCCTGAAAATCTAATTTTACGGTTCCCTCCATTGCAGGAACAACAGGATGCATAATGCTTAGGCCATTGGTTTTATAGATGAAAAAATACCCTCTACCTTGATTAAAGCGAATATTTCTTAATGAATCGGTAATAAGTTGGGTGACTTCTTGTTCTGTTTTGGATTTGTTGTTGTTATAAATATTGGCAGCAATGGCGTGAGCTTGATAAACATGCTCTTTGATATCGTTTTTTAATAAGACTTCAGTACTGTTTTTTTCATAATTGATCTGTTGAACAAGTTGCTTAACTTGCGCTTTTACAATGTCTTTTTCAGAATCATAAAAATCCTGTCTAAGCGTCTGAATATCGTTAATAAGCTGAGTATCATTGTGATGAATCACATTGATTATTGTCAGAAGAGCAAAAGCTGTAACTATTATAGGAGGAATTACTTTAATTAGCCGAAGCAGCTTTACATCATGGGCTATTTTCATGAATTCACTCATTATTATTATTAACTTTTATAATAGCAGTTGATAATAATAATAGAAGTAATAAATATATCAAAAGCTTTTGATTGTTACATTTTTAATTAAAAATTAAATTGGATCATCTTTATTTTTATCGAGTTAAAGGTAATCCCCTTAGAGGTTAAAAAAGGAAACATAGGCCAACTGTCAATATTAACAAAATATATAGCGCCCTAAATAACCAACGATTATGAAGATAAAGAGGCATTAAAGAACCTTAACATTCGACTATATTGCAATGATAAATTAAAAAATAACCACTAAAATTTAACTGACTTCCCACAGAATGTTAAACCTTGATATTATTAGCCTCTTCTATTATAGTCCGAATTACCAATACTGTTTGGTACCAGCCTATAAATATGACAGCCGGCTAGACCGGAAAATTATTGCGAAAATACTTATTAAATACACTCCTTGATTTAGAACACGTCGAACAAAACCCTATATACCATCCCGAAGGAAATGCACTTTTTCATAGTTTACAGGTGTTTCAACTTAGCCTTAAATTATCAAGTGATCCAGATATTTGGGCTGCTTCATTATTTCATGACATAGGTAAAGCCATTGATGGCCCTACTCATGCTGAAATAGGTGCTGAATTACTTGTCGGTATCTTTAATGAAAATATACGATGGTTAATTCGACATCATCTTGATTTATTAATCCACCCTTCAAAAACCAAACGGGCATTAAAGAATAGTCATCGGCTAGAACAACTTACTATGTTGCGCCATTTAGATTTAAAAGGTCGAGACCCTTATTGTGACGTTTGCAGTCCCGAATTTGCTGTTGATTATGTATTACAGCACCTTCCTTTAATACAAGCTTAACCAACCATCTGGCCTTAAATGGCCCATTTACTATGAATAAAAAACACATTAAAGCGCTCATAATTCAAGAGTGCGCTAAGCTCATGTATTTTGAGGGCGTGAGCCAATATTTTGATGCTAAGAAAATTGCAGCGAAGAGAGTCTGTAAAAGTAAAAATCAATTCTTTCCAAGCAACGGAGAAATACTAGAAGCTGTATATCAGCTTAGTTTACAAGACCAAGATTTTGACAGAAACGATACACTCTTTAGAATGAGGCTAAAAGCGCTAGAGATGATGCAACTACTTGATTGTTTCTCTCCTCGATTGATCGGTTCGGTTAGCACTGGAAAGATTAAACGTTCCAGCGATATTGATTTACATGTTTTTTGTGATGATATTGAATTGCTAACAACTTATTTAACGGATGACAAAGTTTTATTTGAACAAAATGAAGTTCTGATTATGAAAAACAATAAACCCAAGTTGTACCAACATATTTATATTGTTAATGAATTCAACATTGAATTGTCAGTTTACCCAGTAAACGAATTAAGGGTGACCAGTAGAAGTAGCACCGACGGTAAGCCTATAGTTAGAGTGTCTCGATCAAAGTTAGAAAGGATTATTGAACAAGAACATTGGAATTCATTAATTAAAATGTAACTTTATCACTACCTATAATTTAAATATGAATGAATCATTATTTAAATTATACCTACCACCAACTGATTTGTGTTTTTTTTAAGCAGATCAGTTGTATATTAAAATTAGATAAATTAGAGTTGTCATGTTATTTATCAAAACGTAATAACTTACTTTCAGAGCCTATCGACATGAATAATCAATTTTATTTTTAACCATCAGTTTTAATTAACTCCCTATAATCAGAAGTCTTATCTCAGCATTATCGTTGTGCGTATAGCTTTGTCTAAAATTTAGATAAAGCGGCTTAACGCTAAGTTGTTATTGTTAAACATACTAATCGATTGGTATGAGTCGGATGGCCAAATAACGCTTCATCTCTTAACACTCATCCCAAAAGTAGACTTTTGATCATCTTATAAAATCATTATTTCGCCTGTGCTCACCCGCACTTTCCGTTTAGTGGTTATAAATTAAAAATATGATTTCGTGCTAGTAAGCGAGATCATTAAGGTATCAAAAATGAAATTTAATTCAAAACCTGTCGTAGAACATAAAGAAGTACCAGTAGCCGATGAAGGCAAGTTAGAAGAAGTTATTGGTCAATGGCAGACAAAAAAACATTTTAATAACAGGTCTAACGAAATTCAGAATCAAAGCTATGTTGTCTCTGTATCTGATAAAAATTCAACAGAAAATAAAGCCGCTAAACTAGCTGAAATATTAGGTTTAGTAAGAGCACAAGGTGATCACATTACTGGTCAAGAGTCTGTGGTGTGTAATCAAATTAATCCTAAAACATTTATTGGCTTAGGTTTATTAGAAAGCATTGCAAAAAAAGCTGCTGAATTAAAAAGTAACCTGATTGTTTTAGACATTCAATTATCACCATCTCAAATGCGAAATATTGAACATGCTATTAGTTTTTCAATCAGTGATCGAGAGTCTGTCATCCTAAATATTTTTGTTAAACACGCGAGTTCTCGCAAGTCACATATTCAAGTTGAAATTGCCCAGCTGAAATATTTACGCCCCAGAATTAGAGGTATCGGGTTAAATATGGATCAGCAATCTGGCGGTATCATGGGAGGGAGAGGAGCTGGTGAAACGGCATCTGAATTACTTGCCCGTCAGTTAGATAAACGTTTAGTGCAATTACAAAAATCAGCCACTAAATTAATCCAAGCGAGTACTAATCAACGAAAGCAGCGTAAAAATTGTAAACGAATTTCGTTGGTGGGTTATACAAATGCAGGTAAAACATCTTTAATGAATGCGCTAACTGATAGCCAATTGTCAGTTAACAATCAAGTATTCGAGACACTTGATACCACAACAAGGTGCTTGGTTAGAGGAAATAATGGGGAAACAATTATTAGTGACACTGTTGGTTTTATTCGGAATTTGCCAAAACAATTATTCGATAGTTTTGAGTCTACATTAGAGGAAATATCAGAAACGGATCTCATTGTTATTGTTATTGATGTAAGCGATGAAGAAATGGCTTTGCAATTAGCGACTACGATTGAGATTCTTGAGAAATTAAAAGCGGATAATATTGCAAGGCATTATGTTTTTAATAAAGCCGATTTATTAGATGACTTAGCTTCAGAAATTGATTTTTGCAAACTAAGCCAAGGACATCAATATTCACTGTTAAATAGTCAAGATGCTCATTTAGTCGATGAATTAAAACAGACTTTACTGACAAAAGTTAATGGTCAATATATTACCCGCAGCATTTTTGTTCCTCATAGCAAACACGCTTTTATTAAAACTATTTATAACAACTGCGGTGTCATCAATATCTCCAGCAATGACCAAGGTTCAACGTTTATTGTTAAAGGTTTAGGGCATATTCTGAACAGACTCATTATTGAAAGTGAGGAGCTATAAAAATGAAATCACAAAATGTGCTTAGCACTCATCAATTAAATATAAACTCCCTTACTGGCCGAAATTTAATTTCAAATTTAAACATGAATTTAGGTTATGAACAGGTTGTTGTTATCGGGAGAAATGGTGTTGGTAAATCAACACTGATAAAAGCTTTAGCAAATGGTGACTCGTCTCAAGGAATTATATGTACGAATAATCGTTGGATAGTTCATCAGTCACTTAGTGATAATGTTTTTAACCACGCTTCAAGTAATGAATTCAGAAATAACATTTCATTACTACTTGAATTTAAACCATGGCAGGTTGAACGTGAATTATCTGAAATTGGCTTAAATTTCAATATAGAATCTATCAAAAATGTGAGTACTTGTTTGAGCCAAGGAGAATTACGTAAATTAAATTTGGTTTTGGCAAAATTAAAAAATCCAGAATTACTATTTCTTGATGAACCAACTGAAGATCTAGACCAACAAGGAAAACAATGGTTATTTAAATGGCTAAAAGGCTGGAGTAGAGGGTTAATGATTGTATCGCATTGCCAAACGTTAATGAGGCTTTTTGAAAACTTTTTTATTGTAGCGGAAAGTGGCTGTAGATATTTTAATGGCAGTTTTCCAGCCTTAGAAGATGATCTTGTCCGTAAAGAGATTGATTTAAATCGTAAGTACATAGGTAAAATCAATAGCCTTAATGAGGAAGAAGAGCGCAATAACAAAATAATAAAACGCCGACAACAAAAAAAAGCACAAGGCCGCCTTCGAGAGTTAGGCCGCATGACACCTAAAGTGAGATTAAACTGGAAGCGTGGCTATGCGCAAGAAAGCCAAGCGCGTGTTGCAAAAGTACGTAACGACCGAATAGAAGGCGAAAGATTATTAGTAAAAATAGAACGAAAGCAACTACCAATAAGTTTACCATTGCAACTAGACGTTTCTAAATTATCAGAACTTAATGTAAATAATATTATTGAACTTAAAAATATCAGATTGATAGAAAGTAAAAATGATTTGTCTTTAGCAATTAAACGCCAACGAATAGCTGTTACAGGAGATAACGGTGCAGGAAAAACATCTTTATTGAAAGTTATAATGAGACATAAAATACCTTTTCATGGTTCTGTTCGTCATATTAATGATGACAAG